>Ga0209187_1001669_pt1 | contig 24365 bp, 23 predicted proteins | sample BantaG_FD_187430 | JGI IMG/M metagenome (GOLD analysis project Ga0209187, IMG submission 187430) | Marine algal microbial communities from Bantry Bay, Ireland - BantryBay_4 metaG (SPAdes) (version 2) | ecosystem: Host-associated > Algae > Red algae > Unclassified | place: Bantry Bay, Ireland...
ATTATGATTCGTCGCACCAGGATCCATACATCCAGGAACACTCACAGGAGGATAGGTGCAAGAACCATTGTCCGTCGTTGCCGAAGGATTATGATTCGTCGCACCAGGATCCATACATCCAGGAACACTCACAGGAGGATAGGTGCAAGAACCATTGTCCGTCGTTGCCGAAGGATTATGATTCGTCGCACCAGGATCCATACATCCAGGAACAGACGTGTTGCCACCCGAAGGAGGCGTCGTGCTCGAACCACCCGAAGGAGGCGTCGTGCTCGAACCACCCGAAGGAGGCGTCGTGCTCGAACCACTACTTGTGTCTGGGACATCCAAGGTCGTGCGGTCAGGACCGCCCTTACCCGGATGGAATGTCTGACCTTGGGTTTCGTCACCACTTGTAGGTGGCAACGATTCCGTAGGTGGAACCTCACAGAACTCACCCGCACCGTCGGTGCAGAGGTGGTTCTGAGGAGCTTCATAGACATCGTCCTGAACACAGCCGCCACCAGCGGTGTGTTCGCAGATTTCCAGACGTGGTGCAGGTGAGGCAGATTCTTCCTCGCCATCGATATCGAAATCGACGGCAACAGGGCCAAAGACACCTTCTGGACCGACAAGCGATCCATCAAGTGCCACAATGGCGGTTCCCTTGAGAAGAATTTGGTCACCATTCGCGCTAGGCAGAGCCCAAACGCGAAGACAAGCAGCCCCATCGTTAACTGTGACGATTGGGTAAAACCCTTCGTCGGTCAGCTTGCGATCGGCACGAGGGTCAGTGAGGGAGTACGACGCATCGCCGTCATCCTCTGGGGTAAAGCACGAATTCCACTGTGCCATCTTGAGAAGGCGCGTGATGTTCATGACGGCTGAGTTCCAGGGCGCATAGTTGCCCTGGTTGAATTGATCGATGAGGTACGAGATGTACTCGTTTGTCTCTCGATCGCTCTCTGACTCGGCGTGGAGTCGGAGAGATTCACTGAGCTGTGTGTAGTTCCCGACCGCAACTGGGTTGCGGCAGAGCTCGCCGTTAGGGCCAACGAGGGCGTTCATGAACGCCTCGAAGTCCTCTTCGGGGAGCTGGGATGTTACTGACCAGTCTTCGGTGACCTGCAAGAGGTTGCCGTTGATGTCAGCGACATGCGGGGCTTGAATCACTGTTCCTTCGTCAACCTGGCACGGCGTACCGTTCCAGGCTTGTTGCTGAGCTGCTGCAACGGGCGGCTGGACGCCGCCAATTGCTGCGTTCGGGTCTTGTGCATCGGCTGTTTCTCCGCCGACATCGGCGGAGAAGTTGAAGAGTCCGAAACTCCACAACGCTAACAACAGGCTTGCAATAAGCAACCCAATTACAAGTAGAATTTCCTTAACCGCGAACTTATTGCTCGCGGGCGCTGAGGTGAATGGCACCCCAGGACCGTGTGTTGATGCCGTCATGGCATACTCCAATCTCTAGGAAAGATTAACGCCTCCTTTTTGGCGAAAACTGTGGGCGATTTGCCCAAATTGACGCCAAAATGGCGACGCACCCCTCCTAGAACATAGGGTGCGAATAGTAGTGGCGAGTATCGCCAGCACTGTTCGCACCCTATTAAAGAAAGGAAAAAACTATAGTAACTTGAAATATCAAATGTTGTATTGCAAACAATGTTGTATTGTTTACAACTATTAAAACAGCGAACAGAGCACATGAGATACGAACTCTACCAATATCCAGACAAAATCTGGCTCTAGAGAGGTTCTGCGGCATGCAGATAGCAAGCCCAAAGCAATATCTGATGAAGTCAGAATCTTCTATTGTTATTTTAGTCGAATTCTCTTTTAATAAAGTATATCGGAAATATACTGAAGTAAAAGAGAAACTACTAGGTTTACAAGAGTTATTCTGAAGCTCAGAGTAGTGCTTTGGGCTTGCTATAAATTCTCGAATTGGCAAGGTAAGTCGCTTATATGCTCAATCGCTGCTTTAAAGTACAACTATACAGTTTGTTGATCCTAAAGAAAAACTTTAAGCAAACTGTAATGATTTGACTTGTTTACCGCCGTCACCCTAATAGGGCTATGGCGGAATAAAATACTGATGTAAAAGTGCACCTCGTCCCATACGGGCTTAATTGTGCTTTAATTGATAAAGAACACCTCTCGCAGTTGAGACATATGTCCTTAAGGTATCAACCTGTTCACATGCCGCAGAACGATGATGTTATAATATTATCACAGAATGTCAATTAAGTCAATACCTTTTACAATGTTTTATTCATAAGCACAAGCGTTATTAGAACATCCCCTATAACACCCGAAATCAAGATGGCGCTTCTTTGTAGTTTAGTTTTTCGGGGGCAATACAAAAAAGTGTATTTAATAAAGTACCACCCTCGTTGATACAGGGGTGGTATTATCAGACCAGGTTGTTAAAATAGGTATTTATGCAGCTCTTGGGTCTTTAGCAGAAGTTGCTACTTCTTTAGTCAACCATCTCAACCCAGGCTTAGCAGCCACTTTGTCTGCAAGTCTAACTCTTTGTTCAGCAACAGCTACCTGTTGCTGGTTGGCCTGAGGGATGGTATCGGGCTTAATCAACCACCTCAACCCAGGTTTTGCTGCCACTTTGTCTGCAAGTCTAACTCTTTGTTCAGTAACTTGATTGCTCTTTCGATTATTTCTAGTTTCTAGCTTTTGAGTCAACCATCTATTAGCTTTTCGTAGAAGAGGGCTTTTAGTCGAAGGGGTTGGGTGGGGTACATCAAACACAGGGCTTGGGACTATTGAGGCTGAAGTCATTTGTGGTGGTGCAAGTAGTGACCCGTCGTTTCCACGAACGGCAGGTTCATAAGAGGTGGATCGTCTTGCAGCTTCAAATTCTTGGATGGTTGGACCGCTATGGGTTTCTCTCTTTGGACTCAAAGGCTCTGCTGTAACAGTATTCGGAGGTAGGTCAATATTGTTCAAAAGACCCAGGCTAACAGGCGTGCTGTCTATAGTTGTTGCTCGATAATTATGCGCAATAGCTGGCTGTCCAACGACAGGTGATGACTTAGGTGTACCTTCTAAAGGGCTATCATCGAGTCCGTGCAATATAGCACCAAGTTCAGAATATAGGTCAGCTACAGATGAACGGTTTAGTTCATCATCGACAACATCAATAGTCTCTCTTAGTTCCTCAATTTGCTCAAAATCTATTGGTTGCTCGGCTTCTGGTGCAATAGTGCTTTCTGGTGTAGAGGCAGATGTAGCTGTTTCAATAATAGATTCAACAGGTTGTAGTCTGTCTGAGAATGCTGATCCTCCTTTGTTAGCTGGTAGTCTTACACCAGCATCTACAGTAGCAGACTGTGCTCTTGGTTCTGGGGACTCTACAGATATTGCCTCAGTTTGTGCGTTGGTGGCGTCCGTAATAGATGTTTCTTCGGATAGTCTCGCAAGGAAGGCATTTTCTATATCGTTCAAATAGGCAGTAGCGGCTAAAGAACCTTCTTCGCCTCGAGCTGCACCAGCACTGATCGCAGCACTCGATTGACTTACATATATTTGTCTTAGCTCATCAAGAGATAGTTTATCAAAGCCAAGCTCATCGATACTGTTTTGTGGAGTAGCAACTTCAGGAATTTTATGAGGAGATGCCACAGGAGAGGTCTCGACTAGGTTTGCAGCACTATCAGCTGCAAAAGTTCGTGCGGGTTGAGTTTCGGGTAATTCCTCTGGTGTAACAATATGTCCACCAACAAAGGAGTCTAGCTCAGGGTGTTCAGGTGTAACAAAAGCACCCAATGCTGCAGAATCAAATTCAGGGGCAAGGGTTCCTTTTTCTCTTGCTTCGGCAAGCATTGAGTCCCAATTAGCCCTTACTTCAGCTTGATTGGACTCAAATTCACGACTAAATCTACTTTTTCTCCTGAACATTTAAAATCTCCTAAAATTAATTTACTAAAAATAACATTAACACATCTTTGTTTAAAAAGCAATAGTATTTAACATAAAAATTATAATTGCAAGATTTTGGCTAGTGTATAAACTGATACAACCCGAAATCAGAAACTGGTATATCTCTAAAGCTGACTGAGTTGAACCCACCACCGCTACCGTTATAGTAGTTCATTTCAGAGATGGTTACCGACCCGTCAGGGTGAACTGTCTCTACAAAGGCTACGTGTCCATAGCCTTGGTTACCGGCAGATTTATGCCATAGAACGTCATGCACTTGAGGGCTGTTCTCGCTAACCGCAAAGCCAGCTTGCACGGCATTTGCCGCCCAAGAAATAGCATTACCGAGGTTGTTTGGGATAGGTTGGCCAACTTCTGCACGTCGTTTAGCAGCGTGCAGAGTACAGTTGCCAAAAGCATATAGATTCCAGCTACCATAATTAGCATTATAGTTAGTTGACGAATAGCTAGGTGCTCCGGCTATGACATCTGGGTCATCTTGAACTGCAACGGTATTAGAGACTGGGGCTGGTTTTATTCCACCTGGGATCATTATCTCTAATCCTTCCTCTAGGGTCTTTTTCTCTAGATCGTTAAAAGCGATTATTCTAGCTTTGTTGGCATCATATATATCAGCCAGAGACTCTATTGTGTCGCCATCTTCTGCTACATATAAGACACCGTCTACTGGAGGTATGACCAGCTCTCTGCCGATCGGAATAATATTGTTAAGTAGATTATTTGCCCATTTTATAGTATCTGATGAAACGCCGTATTTACCGGCGATTGAACTCAAGTCTTCTCCCTCTTTGACTGTGTGAGTGGTTTTGTCCGCCAATGTTCGAGCGTTAGAGCGGATTATAGTCGGTGTAGCACGATATTGATTATTGTCCGCTACTGTTGCGACATCGGTGTTGAGAGTGTCGTAGAGCTGTGCGACGTTGTTAGCAATAGACAGGTTAGCTCGACGAGCAGCACGAGCAGCAAGACCAGTGGTGGATATTTCATCCAATGTAGCTGTGTCGGCTGATGCAATCTGGTTAGAAAAGCTGTCGGGGTTTCTAGATGTCTGCTGCCTATCATTAATAATGAACAAAGAACCAATAGCTAAAACGGCTGCAATTTGAAAAATAACGTGTGAATGACTCTTAACTCGACTTTTATTAACGGGCTTACCGTTGAGCTTTAGCTCTTTTGCCTTAACAAGGTCAACTAGCGATGGGTTGTTGTCTGAACCATTAAATTTAACTTTTGAAGTTGTTTTATTTATTAATTTACGAATTATAAATCTCCTTTAATTGCCGTCTAAAAGTCCATGGGTTTGATGTTCGTGGCTGAGTATCCTCAAAGTCTCTTTGACTGCGGTCTATTTTACCAATTTAAAACCCATAACACAACTAAAATCATTACCAATTAAAATTGCTTTCTAGCATTAGCCTTGCTAGAATAGGGGAAGTTTTGATGGATCAAAACACTATGAATTTGAAAAATTATTTACCCAGACAACGAATGATTGCAATGTGTGCATCCCCAGTTTTAGCGGGAGTTGCGTTTTTGCTTTTCAGCAATACGGTATTTGCTCAAGAATCTTCTAGTTTGGTCAACCTTACTGTAGAGGGTGATACGGAACTTATAGCCACCAAAGCAGACACTGTCGGGCAGTTGCTAGAAAAACTCGAGATATCTCTGCAGGAAGAAGATCTGGTAGTGCCCAGTAAGGAGACAGAGCTAGACGCAGAATTAACAGACGTAAAAGTATTGAAAGCCGAAAGCATTTTAGTGCAGGACGGCAATGACAGGAGAGTCGTATATACTCCCTACGAAGTTGGTTATGATATAGCAAAAAATGCAGGATTAAACGTTTTTGAAGAAGATGAATTTAAGCTTAGTCGAATAACCAACTTTATCGAAGAAGGAGCTGTTGGAGTAAAGCTTGAAATCAAGAGGTCAACTCCCTATGAACTAGACTTGTACGGCGAGAGTATAGAAACTCGTACTCATGCAGCCACAGTAGCAGAAGCTTTAGAGCAAAAAGGTGTTAATATTGGCGAAGAAGATGTTGTTACCCCCGCTCTAGACCAAAATGTTAAGAAAGACATGGTTATAAAGATTGCTAGGGTTAATTCTGACGTGGTTAATGTCGAAGAAGATGTTGATTTTAAAATAAAGCAGGTTCAGGATGACACACAAGACCGAGGATACGAAAAGATAACCAGCGCAGGAGCTAAGGGTAAGGCGACAGTCACTTATGAAATTACGTACGAAAATGATGTAGAGATTAAGCGCGAAGAGATAAACAAGGTTATTACTCAAGAGCCAGTTGAGCAAGTTGTAACTATTGGTACTAAAACTGTTCTAACTTCAACACATATCGCTGGCGGTACTAAAGAAGATTGGATGCGAGCGGCCGGAATTCCTGAAAGTGACTGGTGGGCAGTTGACTATATCGTATCTAGAGAATCAAGCTGGAACCCTAACGCCGTTAATCCTGGCTCTGGTGCCTGCGGTCTAGCCCAGCAACTACCTTGTGGTAAATGGGATAGTTTCGGTGCATGGAATGATCCTGTCTCAGCTTTGACTGCGCAGTATTCTTATGTTAATGCTCGGTATGGTGGGTATGGAGGTGCTTACAATTTTTGGGTTGCTAATCACTGGTACTAAATAAGGGTGAGGTGATTCCTCCCCCTTAGACTCCCTTTGGTCGTGATCCCCCTCCCTTATTGATATTTTTCTGCCAAACAAGTGGCCAGAAAAACAGCAAGGGCATTTCGCTTCGCTAAGAAGAGAGCCTTCACAAGTGGGGAATATTTCATTCTTGCAAATTTTAACTATTTATGCTAATGTATTGCTTAATTGATTCTACTTGAATTGATAGTTATTTTGACAGATCAACGTTAGCATGAAGTGAGATTAGAGGCAATTAAGGTAATTCTTCTAACCTCGCTTTGTGCGCATGTTCACTATATTGAACAAGCAAGCAAAGGGCACGTCGCCATGAGGAACAACAAGGAGGCGACATGCCCCAACGAACAGACAATCAACTCGCTGCACTCTTTGGAGGGCGAGTGCTAGATCCTGACCTCAACCCGCAGTTGTCCCTTAGACAGCTGCGTGATGAGTACTTAGGGGAAGGGGAACAGATCATATTTGTGCCCTTTGCAGATCAGCCGTGCATGACTCCCCTCAACGAGGGGGCACATGAGAGTTACCGCGCGTTCCTGCAAGAGAGCCATATCCCGTACCTTTGGGCTGCGTTCCCGAAGAACTCCGGGAACGTACAGGAGTTCGCGACACGTCTCCGCGGCGACATCGCCGGTAGAGACTGGCGCTGGAAGCTGAAGAGCTTCATGGTTCGGCACTTTGGTCCCTGGGATCCGATGTACGCCTGATTCACCAACCAGACAGACCGCCACTATGATTGCCTGCTTGATTTCAAAACAGTGCACGAATAGCGGCGGTCTGTCGTTTCTCTGAGTAGTCAAAATTTGAATGTTCAGAAAAATAAGATAATAGAAAATTTTAGCAATATAAAATCATGTTAAACTTAGTTCAATGATTTTCCCATGTTCACTACTAACTACTGACCACTCGCTGCTACAAAGTGGGGCTTTTCATGGGTGAGCGACTAGGTCAACATTTTCTCGAAGATGAGGAGATTATTCAGGGCATTATTGATAGCTCTTGCATAGATAAGGGCTCTACTGTTTTGGAGATTGGACCAGGCAAGGGTGCTTTGACGAGGTTACTTTTAAAGCAGTCTAAAGAGGTTATAGCTGTTGAGTTTGACGATGAGCTAGCTGCTGGTTTGCGCAAATCTTTTATGGGTTCGAAGCTAAAAGCTGTTAACGAAGACATTCTAGAGTTCGATTTAGGCAATCTGCCTAAAGATTATATTGTAATCGCTAACATTCCTTACTATTTAACCTCTAAGTTAATAAGAAGAATGCTTAATAGTCCGAATAAGCCCAAGCAGTTAAATCTTCTTATCCAGAAAGAAGTAGCAAGACGATTAGCGGCTGGAAAAGGGCAGATGTCTCTGCTGACAATTAGCGCGTTAGTTTTTGCTGATATTAGGCTTGGTGCCGAGGTCGGACGAGAACATTTTGTGCCACCACCAAAGGTGGATTCTCAGGTTATAGTCCTAGACGTCTTAGACGAACCTCTGGTGGCTTCGGTGAATCAAGATCATTTCTTCAAGATTGTCAAAGCTGGGTTTGGCGAACGCCGCAAGAAGTTGATTAACTCACTATCTGGTGGTTTAGGTCAAGACAAGGCGACGGTGGAGAAAATAATCTTAGACTTGGGTATGGATCCCAACATTCGAGCTCAAGAACTGGGCGTAGACGATTGGCTGAAATTATCAAAAACTATCAAAATTTGACAATTCTTAAAACTCATTGACAAACAATCCGAAATAAGCTATAATTCAACCACTCTAATTACCCCAGTATCACACTGGTGGTTAGAAGCAATTTGACAGACAGAACCTATAAACATGAATGGGAAGATACACTTAAGCTAACCTATACTTAAAGCTAGTTAAAGCCTATCTTCTCGTTCGTGTTGTAGGAATACACAACACCTGCAATCCTGCAGCACGAGCTTAGCTTCAACTGGAGCTATGAACATCAACCCCTTTGGAGGCAAAAAATGGATCAGAAACTCAAATACCAGCCAGGTACGTATCAGTACGAGAAGCACAAAACAGTATTCAAAATTGTGGCTGGTGCGTCATGTACTTTGTTTATGTCCCTTTGGGCAATTGTCGGCGCCCTTGAGAGCCTCCGACTAAATGAGAATAGACAAGACACCTTGTTGTTGATTGCATTGTTTGCCGCCATCCTGATGGCATTCACTGTGCACTCAGTCTGCACGTTCTCTCAGCTGAAGCAAGACTGATCGCCAAACAGACACCCCAAGGAACACTCCTTCGGGAGTTGAACGCAGTAATGTGTGTATTCCAATGGGGGCTGTCTGTCGCGATCTTATGTTCTTAAAGAAAGGCTTTAAGACTATAAGATTGTAATAATTAATAAAGCTAAACCTGAAACTGTCCTCAACCAGGCAAAGCCTGGCAGTGGCACTCCAAAGCAAAGTCCCGAGAATTGTCTTAAGATAAGATCCATTCTTTAGGACACTGGTGCCTAAAGAATTAGCTTATCTTTAGATTCCCGGTGATCTTTGATATGCCTAGATTTTTTGCTTACTTTTTCATCAATGGAAAAAGTGAAGATTAATTTGTTACTTTGGAAAAGTAAGTGATCTGTCACGAACTAGCAACAAACTATCCGTCGGATCCCCCGATAACCCAGCACAACCAACAAAAAGAACAAATTGTTTTAAATGCCACCACCATGATAATATAAGCGGAATGAAAAAAACTTTATTGTTGTTAGCGGGGACTATATTCGGATTATTACACTTAGGATTAGCGCAAGCACAGGAACAACAAGTCAGCTCTCCAGACTTTTTAGTCAACATCGACAGCCAATACATAATATACCAAGACGGTCTAGCTGAAGTAAAGCAAATATTATCGATCAAGAATGTTGCCTCGACTACACCAGACGTTATTAGTGTTGAAACAGTTGGCGACCAGCCGTCCAACCTAAGTACCTCTTTTCAAGACAGCATTGCTATAAGTGCAGAAGTCAACAATGACGTTATAGACTTTGCGATAAATGGGCAACTAAGCGGATATACCGCTGAATGGAGCTTATCCGCAGACTACAACTCTAATATGGTCCACGAGCTAAACGATACAAAATATGTCTTTTTGCCTAAGACAAAGATATCTTCGAACAATTCCGCTAATTTTGAGGTAGTAAATAGGAGCTACTCTGTGTCTTTACCAGAGAGTTTTGGTGCGCCAAACATAATAGGCGAGAAGCAGACTTCGAGTACGTCTGCTTTGGGGCAACAAATTTATAGCTTTAGCGGTGAGTCGGCGAAAGATATCGATGGTTCGATTATTGCTTTTGGCCAGCAACAAAAGGCTGAAGTTAATATTAATGGCTCTACGTCGTCAAGTTTTTGGTGGAGCTCCGAGAGAGTAGTTTTGCCAGCAGACACTGTTGGGCAAGTATTGAGCGTTAAGAACTCCTCGGCAATACCTAGTCAAGCCATGCTAGATAAAGACGGAAACGTGGTCTATGAGTTTTCAGCTGGACCTTTTTCGACTAACGATTGGTCCATGCAGGCTGAAGCCATTCTATCTAGTACGTCAATCAATATTGATGAAACTGCTCAATATTCTGAAGAGGATCAGCCGACAGTAGATTTGTTCACAGGCAATAATGGTGTCTGGGCATCTTTCGACAGCTCTAATAAGCAGGAGGGTGGCTTTGTATCGGATACAATTCGCAAAGTCTTAGATGGCTCGGCAAGTAGTTTTGACGGCAATAGTTATGATTCTGTCGGTCCTATTGCCTCTAGTTTAAGACAGAGTGGTGTTCCGACCAGAATGGTTAAAGGACAGGCGTTTACAGATGGCAAGACTATTTATGACGAGCCTAGACAGGCTTACTGGCTGGAAGTTTATATGCCTGGCGGTAACTGGGCCCAGCTAGATCCAGAAGTCTATTATAATTTAGGCCACTTCGGCGCCAATGATTTATTACACGTAGCCCATGCAGTGCTCGGAGTAGAGAGCAGCGATCAAGTATTTGACTCAACTGAATTATCTACTAAGCTGGTAGATGCAAGTGATGTTTCAATCGATGAAGTCTCTCAGTCAGAGGCCATAGTCGAAGGTAAAAAACACGTTTTGATACCTTTTGTGTTTAGCCTAGATAAAGCCTGGGCAACCGCTCCAGTCGGTGTTATTTCTGATGATAATGCGTTGAGGATTGGTGGAGAGTCTGGACCGGTCAACAATCTTGGTTCAATGGTTCCGCTTCAAACGTCTTCAGTCAGATCAATAAGTGTTGGTCCAAGTACTTTAGATTCTGGTCAGATAGACTACGGCACAGTTTCTGGCGGTGTATTTAGTTCGACGCAAGAATCTGAGTACTCGATCGCGTATTGGCCTTTCATAGGATTATTGGCTACGGTCGGATTGTTGGGGTTTGTGGTTTACAGACTTAGAAATAGAGGCCCTAGATCAAGGACTAATAAATCAAATAATACAAAAGTACAGATACCAGAAGCTGCTCCTACAGCTCAAGCACAAAACAGGATGACACCTGCCAGCAGGATGGATCAACCGCCAGCCCCCACTATAAAGCCCACCGTCAAGCCTAAGGTGCAAAGATCTTCTAGCGCAAAGAAAAACTCAGTTGATGGAATGCTCTAAGCTTTTCGTGTAAGATACCCTGTAGATGACTAAAGACAATAATATTCTAATTTGTGCAGCTATACCGTATTTGAGCGGTGATATGCACGTTGGCAATGCCATGGATGGCATATATGCTGATTGCTTGGCTAGATATTATCGCAAACAAGGTAAAGATGTTGAATTTACCTTAGGGACTGATGATCATGGTATTAAGGTGCAACGCAAGGCTGAAGAAGCGGGCTTGTCTCCTCGTGACTATGCCGACGGTGAGTATGATAAATTTACTGATAACTACAAAAAACTTAGTGTTGATTACTCGGTTTTTACGCGCACCTCAGCGGACAAGAGCCACCAAGACGGCGTGCTTGTAGCGTGGGACAAGATACAAAAGTATATCTACAAAGACGTCTACAAGGGCAAATATGATGCCAAAGAAGAGCAATTCGTCACCCTAGAGGAAGCTCGCCAGATTAAAGAGCAGGACCCCGACAGATACGAGCGACTAGAGGATACAGAGGAAGAGAACTACTTTTTTCGTTTGAGTGATTTTAACGACACGTTGCTTGAGAAAATAGAATCTGACGAAATAAGAATAATACCCAAGAGAGCAAAGCAAGAGATATTAGGTTTGCTAAAAGGTGGCTTGCAAGACATTAGTTTCACTAGGCCTTCTAGTAAAGTTTCTTGGGGTATTCCTATTCCCAACGACCCTGATCAAGTGATGTATGTTTGGCTGGATGCCTTAATGAACTACATAACGGCCGTAGGTTATCCTAGTGACAAGTATCAAGATTTTTGGCCTTGCGATGTACAGGTTATCGGTAAAGATATCGCTAGATTCCATGCTACGATTTGGCCAGCCATATTAATAGCTCTAGAGTTGCCTGTTTACAAAACTCTTTACGTGCATGGGCATGTCAGCATGAACAACAAGCCGATGAGTAAGTCTCTAGGTAACGTCTTGGTGCCTGACGATGTAATATCTAAGTACAATTCGGACGTTTTGCGCTATTACCTAATGCGACATATCCCTAGTCATGGCGATGGTGATTTTTCTTGGGATAAGTTGAGGGCTGCATATAACGGCGAGCTTGCAAATGATTTAGGGAATGTCGTCAGTCGGACAGCAGCAATGATCAATAAGTATTTTGAAGGTCAAATAGGGGAATTGGCTAAACCAGATAATGATATTACTGAATATCACAACAGTATTGAAGAAATGCACTTTGATCGCGCGCTAGACTTTATATTTAGATTGCTCCAAGATATAAATAAATATATCGAAGATCAGAAGCCTTGGGCGATTGCCAAAGAAGGAGACGAAGATAAGCTAAGGGCTGTCTTATCGACCGTAACGACCAATATTGTCCAAGTAGCCGATTTGATAGAACCTTTCTTGCCAGAAACTGGCGCTAAAATAAACAAGATTTTTGCTGCAAACAAGATTGATTTTGATGGATCGCCGCTGTTTCCAAGAATAGAGGAGTAGTAATGCTAATCGATACTCATACACACATCCATGATGCGGAATTTTTTAAAACTGAGTCTCAGCGCTCAAGCCTGTATCAAGAAGCTGTAGACTCGGGTGTAGAGAGGTTGGTTTGTATTGGGACTGATCTCGATAGCTCTCGACAAGCAGTTAAATTTTGCCAAGACAAAAGTGGTGCATACCCAGTAGTCGGCTTACATCCGCACGACGCTGACCATAGTGACGAACAGATCTCAGGGTTAGAAAAACTATTAGAGGATAACGACGATATTGTGGCTATTGGTGAGTGTGGTTTAGATTATTACTATAGCAATTCTGCAGTGCATCAACAGCACGAGGGCTTGATCGCTCAGTTTGAGCTAGCCAATAAGTATAAATTACCAATGGTCTTTCACATCAGGGGCAGTGAAAGTAACCCCGATGATGCCTTTAGTGATTTTTGGCAAATATATGACAAATATAAAATACCAGGAGTGGTCCATAGTTTTAGCGCAATGCAGCCACAACTTGATCAGATATTGCAAAGAGGTCTTTACGTCGGCATTAACGGAATTGTTACTTTTGCCAAAGATCCAAAGCAAAGATCAACAATGCTCAATGTGCCTTTGGACAATATGGTTCTAGAAACGGATAGTCCTTTCTTGACCCCTGTACCGGAACGTGGTAAAGTTAATACATCAAAGAATATCAATCTTGTTCTAGATTTTTTGGATCAAAACAGACCAGAAAGTCGAGAACAGCTGGCTGAAGCTACGACTGCTAACGCTATAAAACTATTCAGGATTTAGATGCGATTAAGAGAAGATTTTGAATCAAGAGTGCATGATTGGAACATGCGTAAAGCTGCTTTGGGTTTTGCTGCTACTAGCAGAGACGCGGAGAAGTTTCAGCTACCTTTAGATCTAGAAGAGCGCATGCGTGTGATTAATCAGTTCTACTCTTCTTTATTAATGGCAACGCCAGAGGTTGTGGCGCCTACACAAGTCGGCAGTACTGCAGTGGGCTCAAGTGAGGAGATGCTAGATGCTGCTTAATAATGTGTTAAACCAATTGAGGAAATCAAGAAAACAAAACGAACAGTCTGAAGTACTAAAATTTGCAATTAACAGAGAGAAAATGATTGGATCTACTTTGTTCGGCAAGGTGCCAGACGGAGTTAAGCGTGAGTTTTATTGCATAGATGAAGAATCTTGGATGTGGAGAGATAGCTGGAAGAATAAAAATGGAAATATCGATAAGACAGAAGTAATCTTCAGGATACAAGACAACTCGCTATATAAAACTGTTGGAGGTATTCCTTATGAGCTGAGCCATACCGAGAAGCGTAACTTTAAACGATCCGTAGAAATCTATCACAACAAAGTGCTAAACGAGATTTACACCACAAATGTCTACTCTTTCTAACGATGTCTATTTGGATCATGCTGCAGCCACACCCTTGGATGCAGACATTTTTGCAAGTATTAAAAAATACCTAAGCGATGAATTCTACAATCCATCAGCTGCATATTTGGTAGCAAAAAAAGTTCGTCAAGACATAGACTCAGCACGTAAGAAAATCAGCCAAATACTCGGATGTAAGCCAGCCGAAATTATTTTTACTGCTGGTGCAACAGAGGCGAATAATCTGGTTGTTAATGGGCTGATTCATGGTAACGAGGAAAGCGAGATTGTCGCTTCAGCCTTAGAGCACGAGGCGCTATTTGGTCCCGCAGAAAAACACAGACTAAGGGTGGCTAAGGTAGACCAAAAAGGTCGCTTGGATATTTTGGATTTGTTAAAAAAGATAAACGATAAGACACTTTTGGTCAGTGTTATTTATGCCAGTAACGAAATCGGAACCATCCAAAATTTGGCAGAAATAGCGACAATTATTAATAAAGAGCGAGGGAGGCGCAAGGCATCCGACAACCAAAGACCAATATATTTCCATACTGATGCCTCGCAAGCCTCTAATTACTTAAATCTCGACGTTAATCGGCTCGGTGTTGATCTGATGACAATTAATGGGGCTAAAACCTATGGCCCTAAGCAGTCTGCCTGTCTTTATGTTAATCGCAATGTAGGCCTGCAACCTTTGATAATTGGCGGGGAGCAAGAGTCAGGTCTAAGAGGTGGCACGGAAAATCCATTCAGTTGTGTTGGGCTTGCACTGGCTTTAGACAAAGCTCAGTCTGCACGTAGTGCAGAGTGCAAGAGACTCGATGATTTGAAAGATATTTTGATTGGCGGATTAACTAAGATTAGTTCCGACATTAAGATGCATGGCAATCTTAAAAAACAATTACCCAATATCGTAAGCTTTTCTGTCCCTGGTGCAGACGGGGAGAGAATGGTTATGGAGCTAGACGAGAAGGGTGTAAGAGTTGCAACTGGCGCGGCTTGTTCGGCAAATAAGAATTCGCGATCCAGATCCTTGCAGTCGATCGGCTTAACAGATAACGAAATAGATTCTACTCTAAGAATTAGCTTGGGACGCTCCACAACGGAAGACGATATCAATTATGCTCTTGAACATATAAAAGGTATAATTAAGAGGTTATGATTTTATCACCAATCAGTTTTGTGAAGCACATAGTCTATTTGGCTATTTTTGCATTGATTTTGATATTTACGACTAAATTATTAACTCCAAATGATGAGCTAGTAAAGGTCGACGCAATTATTGCAATAAGCGGCGGAGAGACAGCCACCCGAACGAACTTTGCGATTGATTTGTATGAAGAGGGTTGGGCACCAAAATTAATATTTTCTGGCGATGCCTTCGATCCTTTGAGCCCATCAAACGCTGATGTTATGAGACAAATCGCAACACTGCGAGATGTACCGGCAGAAGACATTGTGATCGATGAATCCTCAGACAATACTGAAGAGAACGCCGAGAATGCCCAAGGTCTGATTGATAGCTTGGGTTATGAGAAAGTAATCCTTGTAACTGGCGAATATCACCAACGAAGAGCCTACATGGAATTTACCGAACAGTTTGGCGATGTGGAGGTTATAAATGCTCCAGCCAACGAAGAGCAGTGGAATGATAATTGGTGGTGGCTTTCTCCTACAGGCTGGAGATTGACATTGGCTGAAATGATAAAGGTTCCCATAACATTTATTAAAAACATCTTTTGACGGCGACAGGCCTCACATCTATTTCGAATTTTTTGCCTCAGCCATAAAAAGCACCTAGCATTAACTAGGCTTACTTTTTATAACTAGCACAAGAAAATCCAACATAGATGCAAATCCAGGCGCCTCGTTCTATTGCGACGGGACTTCGTTTCTTTAACGAAGCCGGATAACTAGTTGGCTAACAGTTTGCGAGGGCTTTATTTTTACTGTAATCTTATGCCAATGAAGAAAAAAAAAGTTTTTGTCGGAATGTCTGGTGGAGTTGACTCGTCTGTGACAGCCGCTCTTCTTAAAGAACAGGGCTATGATGTCACGGGCGTTTTTATGAAGAACTGGTCGCGTGATTTACCGGGGTTTAAATGTCCTTGGGCAGAAGACCTAGCCGATGCCAAACGAGTAGCCGTACAGCTAGGGATACCGTTTGAAGTTTTTGATTTTGAGAAAGAATACTTTGATAAAGTTGTTGGATATATGCTGGACGGTTTTCGTTCTGGCATCACCCCAAACCCTGACATCATGTGTAATCAGGAAATTAAGTTTAAATTGTTTCTAGACACTGCATTACAAAATGGGGCAGACATGATCGCTACTGGGCACTATGCTCGTGTGGCTGACACAGGAGTAAGGAGTAAGCAGTTAGGAGCTAGCGATGAAAATAGTACAGAGAGTGCTGGTAAAAAGGAGTCTTCTGATGCCTCGCTCCTTAATACTAACTCCTCTGAGCTTTTGAAAGCAAAAGATCAGTCCAAGGATCAAACCTATTTCTTGTATCGGTCAACTTCGCAAGCTTTATCGAAAACCATTTTTCCGTTGGGCAATATGTTAAAGAGCGAGGTAAGGGAAAAAGCTGAAGAGCTTGGACTAGTAACCGCCAAGAAGAAGGATTCAGTTGGCATTTGCTTCGTGGGTGAAGTCGGAATTAAAGAGTTTTTAAAGAATTTTGTAGATTATAATTCTGGGTTAATTGTTGATCAAAATGGTAAAGGGGTTGGAGAGCACGACGGCGCAATTTTCTACACAATCGGTCAGCGACATGGCTTGGGCGTAGGTGGTGGTTTGCCCTATTACGTTACCGGAAAAGACATGGATCAGAATATAGTTTATGTAACCAGTGACATAGATGATAAAAAATTATGGTCAAGCTCTATTAAGATAGCTAGCCCACACTGGATTAACCAATCACCAGTCGAAGGCGAGCAGTATGATGTCGTTATCCGCTATCAATCCAAGCCAATAAAGGCAACATACAAAGATAGTGGTTTCTCTTTCGAAGAAACAGTCAAGGCGGTTACGCCGGGTCAATCGGCGGTGGTGTATAGTGGCGAAGAGTGTTTGGGCGGCGGTATAATTATCTGAGACGTCCATATTTGGCGCATCTCGCGATTTTCTTCTCCAGTCCTCATTATGATTACCTGTAGTAAGTGGCATTCCGGGCTTCTAAGATAAACCACGACCTGCAACTCAAATATAAACGTCTTCAGTAGTCTTCAGCTATTTCCCACATCGAATTAAACATCAATTTTAAGATAGTGGTCGAATCATTATTGTATATTGCGTGAGCCGTTTTCTGTTCATAACTATCAATTATTAAAGTTGTGTTGTCGTAGATTATAAACAAACTCTTAAAATTATCGCGATATTCTTCTGGTAGTTTTTTTGGTGCGCGAAAAAACAAATCTTTAAGTGTTGGATTATTAATTTCTTTTGTCGGGTCCCAAAGCGTGCGAGAGCGAATGTTTCTGCGTTTCTTCTCGCTAAGATAGTAAGATTGATATTTTTTGGAACAACCCATAAGAAAGTTGTCTACTGGCGCAATTATTAGCCAGCTTTTATTGTCACATCGAAACGCGTTTTCTATAGATTGCTTTACGGCATTTGTACCTTCAAATCGCTCAATGTAGCTGCCATGTAGTTTGTTTTGTTTATTATTGTTAAGATCCTTCTCTAGCTCAATTAGCGACAATAGACTCTTTTTCTCATTTTTTATCCTGTGTTCAATCTCAGATTTAAAGCTATTCGTCCCAGTTGTTTTGTAGACAGAGACATTATTAGTCTTTGATTCAGAGATCAACCCTTTAGCCTTAAGAAGAGAAATATTGTGGTAAAGAGTGGTGCGCACTATATGAGTTTGTCTTTGTATATCAGCTACTTTAATATTCGGGTTCTCTAAAATACTCAGGTAAACCTTAGTTTCAGATTCGTTTAAGCCGTAACTAAGCAGCCATTCTTTTAAATCCATGAAAGTACTGTATATCATAAAATCACATGTGTCTACAGTTAATTGTAGACAATATTGTATATATTTAATACATGAAATATTCTTAATTTGTAAATAAACGAAAGGAAATTATGAGAGAGTTATCACCAGAGCCAATCCCAGCAATAAGAGAAGCATATATTGTTGGTGGTGCTGAAACAAAAGAAGCGCTTGATGCAAATCCTAAAAGCATAGAGATAGCAAAAAGAGTAGCAGAGCTAGCTAGAGTATTTTGGATCAGCATGGACACCACGGTCGTAGACGCTGCGCCTTCAGATCCAAGAAATCCTTTTTTATCAGACACATACCTAGATGAAGTGACTTTGGACATGGCGTCAGACTATAGTATCAAGATGGTATTTTGGCTACCAGGCCATATTAGTCACGAGTCATACGTACAGAATCTTAGAAAAAACGAAGTTCGCGGTAACCCGCCTAGAAAAGACATATTCCTGATTGGAATGACTGCAACCCACGGCGCAACTGGCGAAGAGCAATATAACGAGGGACTCAGATTTGTTAAGGAAAATAGTGCGAATCTAACTCTGGCATATGACTATGAAACCGAAAAGTCTATGGTCGTTGCACCAGAAGAAACCACCTATCATGAGTCTGATGATTTAGACCTAACCCTAAGAGGGTTAATGGAGATGGCTTACTTAAGATCACAACTAACTTTTACGCGCTCAACCGTCGTCGGCGGGGAGCCAGTAGATTGGAATAGTGAGTTGGTTTACCCAACGCTGCGCGAAGTTGTTAACTTTTGTATAGACAAAGGCGCCTACAAGCCTTTCTTGGGTGTCACGGCTGGACATTTTGCAGCTAAGATTGCCAAAAACGAATTCTTAACTTCTCGGCGTAAAACTAACTTTAACAACCTTAACTCTACTGGCTTGGTAAAGGTGGTTACTGATGGTGAAGACAAAGTTGTCGCAATGGGCGGCAAACCATCTGTGGGCGGTCAATCACAACGAATTGTATTTGAGGAACACCCAGAGCGGGATTCTATCGTACATTTTCATTGTCCGCTTAAAGAGGGTTCAGATGTTCCTGTAGTTCCACAGCGCGAATACGAATGCGGCAGCCATGAGTGCGGTCAGAACACCTCGGATGGGTTAAGTTTGGTTGATGACGGCATCGAAGCAGTTTATCTAGACAACCACGGTCCAAACGTAGTTTTTAGCCATGAGGAAAACCCAAAGAAGATCAACGAATTCTTAATGGATAACTTTGACTTCACTAAGAAGACTGGTGGCTACCAGCTGAATAGGAGTTAAGCCGTGAGTAATCCAGAAATAGTAATAACAGCGGGTGGAACGAAGGAGTACATAGACGACGTGCGTTACGTCAGTAATTTTTCTAGCGGTAGACTAGGCGTGGCATTGGCTAATCAGCACGCTAAAATGGGCTATAGGGTTACACTATTGGCGCCCAACAGTACTATGCAACGGTTTGATGTGGACAAAGGTATTGAACACCAGAACTTTGTGACGAGCGAGGACTTGGATAACAGGCTGAAGTCTTTTGGTGAAGGTGTTTTAGCGGTTTTTCAAGCAGCTGCGGTATCGGATTACGTGCCGCTTCAAGTAGATGGAAAAATCTCCAGCACAGAAGACGAGTTGACTGTAAAAATGACTCGGAATAAGAAGATATTACCAGAATTAAGAAATTATTTCGGTGTGTATACTCAATTGATAGGTTTTAAACTACTGAGCCATGTTGAAGAAGAGGAGCTGATTGCAGTCGCTGTGCGCCAAATAGAGACTGCAGGGACAGACATGTGTGTAGCTAACGACTTATCAGACGTAGGGGAGGAGCGCAAGTTACACATTGTTGATGCAACAGGCTTGGTCGGTAGCGTAGCAGGTGGGCTTGAGATGGTTGCCGACGCAATAGCACATACAGCCTCTGATTACAGAGAGAGTTAAATGGAATATCTTAGTGAGCTAAAGCAGGACAATGCGCTGGTGACACCTTTGGCTATAGAAAAAGTAGAGCGTCTAGCTAATAGATTGGTGCTTACCGTAGGCTTGAGCTTAAATGACGATATAGATATTCTAGTGGACTACTTAAAGAGGCCCGGTCGAGGTATGGGTGGGTCATTGATGTTACGGTCTGCTCAGATTTTTGAGGAGAATGAGTACACTGATCAGGAGTTGGATTTTGCGGCAGCAATAGAAATAATGAACGCTGCAATTTTGATGGTTGATGATTGGGTTGATGAATCAGATTTTAGAAAAGGACAAACCACTCCACACGTTAAATATAGGAACCAGTTTGCGGAGTCCGAGGTACTAACAGTTGAGCGCAGTCAGCACTTGGCCGATAGCCAGGCTATACAGCTGGCTGTTTTGGCGATGCATATGGCTGGAGCCGTAGTGAATGAAAAAGAGCAGCCGTTAGCTGCTAGACAATTTTTTAGTGATAATTTAATACAAATAACTTCTGGATTGATGCTTGAGACTACGGTTTTAAGCCGCCCAGGCATTCAGAACAAAACTGCAGTAAAACGAGTATATACCAATAAGACAGGACGCTACTCGGTCGCCAACCCGGTCGGAGTAGGTGCCTTGGCTGCAGGTGCTGATGAAGCTACATTTAGAAAGTTACAGGAAGCATCTATCAGTATTGGTTTAGGCTTTCAATATCAGGACGACCTAATGGGCATTTTCGGCAACCCAGAAGCAACAGGAAAGCCAAACAAAGATGACATAGAAGAAGGTTTCTATACGGCAATAGTCAATGAGGCAAAGTCCAGAATGTCATCTAGCGATTTTGAAGCTTTGAGTATATATCATGGCAAAAAGATATCCGATAGTCAGCACAAGGAGTACATCAACCTACTTGACCGATATTGTATTGGTGAGCATGTAGCTCGACTGGCGGTAGCAAAGTTTGAATTGGCTGGCAACCAGCTGGATGAATTGTGGCAGACTGACTGGAATATTTACTTCAAAGTATATATTGAGTCATTGATTGGGTTTTTGATGAAGAAAGATCACGTATCGGGTCAAGAGGAGCATTAAGTTATTTGCCATAACTAGCTAAAGGATGTAAGCAGGTGATATAATAGACCAAAAGTTAAGAAGGAGGGGTATGGCTGATTGGGATAAGATTAAAAGTCGAGGCAGAGTTTCTGACAAGAGATCTCAGCGAAGTGGAGGCGGTATTTTTGGTAAAAGCGGTGGGTCAGTTTTTGGCAGGACCGGTGGATCTACTAATCCACAACAGCTACCGATGAATTTAAATGGCATGAGCGGGAAGACAGTCGTCCTTGTTGTCATTGCCATGATATTGTTTACAGCGCTATCAAACAAACTCTCTGAACCTAGTGACGGCTCACAAGCTGATAGCGGTTCTGAGTCAAGTAATTCTTTAGAAAAAGATGACTTTGACGGAGCTGATCAGTACGAAGTCTTTGTGGCTACTGTTTTGGGATCTAATAATGATTATTGGGAGAAGCAATTCGATGAGTTAGGCGAGCAATATCGTGAACCAGAGTTAGTTTTGTTTAGAGATTATACAGATTCTGCCTGTGGCGGAGCAAGTTCCTCGACTGGTCCACACTATTGTCCAGCGAACGAGACGATTTATATTGACGAGAGATTCTTTGACGATGTGTTGGGTAGATTTGGCTCAGATGGCGGCGATGTAGCAGAAGCTTATATCATTGGACACGAAGTTGGTCACCACGCTCAGCACTTATTAGGGTTAACAGATGAATTAAACAAAGCTCGCACGTCTTTGTTTAATAGAGACAAAGTCAATGAATTGTCTGTTGAGCTAGAGTTGCAGGCAGACTGTTTTTCTGGGCTATGGGCTAACTCAATCAACGATTTAGGTATTTTTGGTCCAGACGAAATCAAAGAAGCCATCGGTGCAGCAGCAGCTGTAGGCGATGATCGTATCCAAGAAACAACTACTGGTAGAGTAGATCCAGAAAGCTGGACGCATGGCTCAAGCGAACAGCGAGTGCAATGGTTTAATACTGGCTGGGTGACTGGCGAATATCCTCAGTGCCAAATCTAGTATAACCATATTTTCTAGATTAACTTCAAATGAAGGCTACAGTAATTAAAGCACAAGCTATTTAGGCAATAATCTTATCTTAGAGTAGCTTATGCCGGTTGGTATTCCATATATCTTTTCTAGGTCAAATTTTTGCATAGCGATCATCACAGTGTTGATAGTTTGGTTCTTTCTGAATCTCTTTAAATCTTCATCTTGTAAATTTAGGGCTTCAGCGTTAGTCAAAATATCAGGGTTTTGATAAGCCCATTCATCTAGAGCTACAAGATCCTTTGACCGTCCTTTGTCTCCTCTGCACGTATCGGTAAATCCTGTATACAGAGTTAGGTAATTACCAGGATTTGCGAGGTAGTATTCGTCTATTGTTGCCGACGGTCCTGTCGCCAGCGATACGAAATAGCTCACTCTCGTAGGGAGTAATGGACGGACCGACAGTGACCCATTCTCACCTCCGTTGTAGACGGATACAGCATTGTCCATTGTCGAAGCACCCAGCCTTATAGGTTTTGCGATAACGCTGTCTCTTATCAAAGGAGTGAAGCTTTGGCTACAGCTTGTGAAAGTTATTAATTCCGCAGTATTGTCTGATCCGGTTACAGCCTCCATCCATCCACCCTCCATCTTGAACGTGTGTTCTGTATATTGTGTGTCATTAATCAAATTAGAGATAATCGGTGGGCCAAATATGCTACTAATATATGATATATTCTGACCAACAGAAATACTGTCAATTTTTTTTTGAATTATTCTATCTTTGCCATAGGTTTGAGAATATAAATGACCAATACCTCTTATGAGGCCAGCGCTTATTGTGACAGCAGTGGCAACAGCTACAATAAAAGTAGCTAGTATACCAATATAGCTATCCTGAATAGACTTCTTTTTAGGGAGTCGCTTCAATAAGTATTTAATATTCACAACTAGGATTATAACAGATCTATTTTCAATCGCATTGTCTTGACTTGTGTGCTGTTTACGCGGAGATGGATTAAGTTACTTTCAATGAACCCGTGTCATTTCCAGCATTAACCCTGGCCAACTCGGGGCGTCGGGACTCCGAGTTTTATTTAATACAGCCAAATAAAAAACACCCACAAGGGGCGCTGTTTAAATGGTGGGTGATGAGGGACTCGAACCCCCGACCCTCTGCGTGTAAAGCAGATGCTCTAGCCAACTGAGCTAATCACCCAAATACTGCAATAATATAACACATGCCCATCTGTTAATAAATAGCTTTATGGTACAATAACCCCTGTTTATGCGCGAGTGCTGAAATTGGTAGACAGGCTATCTTGAGGAGGAGCGAAGCTTGGAGCTTCAGCGAGTAGGAACATCCCTTGCAACCTTTTTGCAAAGGCGATGCGACGATCATAGTGGTATAATAAAAGTAATGCGCGAGTGGCGGAATTGGTAGACGCGCTACCTTGAGGGGGTAGTGGGAGTAATCCTGTGGAGGTTCAAGTCCTCTCTCGCGCACCAGTAAATTCATGCAGCGAAATAGCATTATTGACGTAACTATAATAAAGTGATAATGTAATAAATATGGAATTACCTTTATCAATAATGCTTTTGCAAGCACAAGAGCTTGGTATATCTAGACATCTTAACATTAGAGATTTAACCACCACTACAGATTCTTTAGGGATAGAATTTGAAGATTTTTTATCAAAAAACCCTGACTTCAATGATGGATCTTTTGACTTTGATCTGAGCCTAGAGGGCCCACAGCGAGGCCTAGACTTCGAAGAGCTCGTAGTAGAGGCAGTAGCTAGCTTAGTAATTTCTGGTACGTGGGCTAGAGCTGAGGTTGGTGAACCTTACGTCAGGCACTATAGTGAAGGTGACGAAGGGACAGGCTGGCATGATGACGCAGACACGGGTAGTGATTTTGTTGTTATACATACTCGATTTGGGCGAGCTAACTTTGGAGCGATTAGGAGCGATGGAGCAAATTTTAACGATGACATGGTCGAAGGTAGCGTTATCGCAATACGCTCTTCTACTTCTCACTTTGCAAGTAGTCCGATCAGGGGAAATCGTGAGATTGAAGGCATACCCATCAAGCTCGCTATATAGATTAGCTCCTACTCAGCTAACAGTGTGACTAAAATCGGTACTTTAAAATAATAGATCTGTCAAAATACTCAGGTTCGAGGGAGATGATCGTTGAGATGACCCATGGAATATTCATGCCGCAACAACGGCACCAAGTCTTTTTGCGCAACACCAGTTTTAACTCCTGGGTTCAATGTGCCGTAAGGGTCAAATATTTT
>Ga0209187_1001670_pt1 | contig 24362 bp, 9 predicted proteins | sample BantaG_FD_187430 | JGI IMG/M metagenome (GOLD analysis project Ga0209187, IMG submission 187430) | Marine algal microbial communities from Bantry Bay, Ireland - BantryBay_4 metaG (SPAdes) (version 2) | ecosystem: Host-associated > Algae > Red algae > Unclassified | place: Bantry Bay, Ireland...
GTGAAAAGCTATCTGCTATTGTCAGAGGCGATGCTGATCCTGGATATGGCTCTACATCTAAAATGCTATCAGAAGCTGCGATATGTTTAGCCGATTATGATGAGAAATTAAAAGTCGGCGGTGGATGTTGGACTCCTTCCAGTGTGATGGGTGCACCATTACTAAAAAGATTAAAAGCTAATGCAGGGTTGAGTTTTGATATTGAGTAGATTGGTATTTGACCATGAATCCTGATCATGCTCCATGAGAAACTATGATTTGATAGTCATTTAAAAGGTGATACCTCAGACAATTTCAAAATTTAAATAAGGCGTGAAGGGTAGAACAGTTTTGAGAGTTGTTGTGATTGCTCAGTAACTAAAAGTATTCTTGGTGTTGTTGTGTGAATTAGTTAGGTATGTTCAGTAGTAGTAAATAAATTCAGAAGTAAGAGAACTGTTGGTCAAGCTGCTATGATTTTAGCACTTTTTAGACTAAACTTCCCATATGATTACGGTCTTATTTGTAAAAATCTCTTTAGACTCGTAAAGGGATTTTTAGAAGTGGCGGCTGCCTGCCAGGTACCCGGAGGGAATTAGCTGGCATAGCATTTTTGCTTACTTTTTTTGCAATTGAAAAAAGTAAGGCCCGCACGGCGAGTGCAAGTAAGCTTTGCATCTATATAAAATGTGTTTATGCTTTACTTCTGAATACCCCTAGTTATTTGTGAAAAATCCAACACTGTGTAATTATAAAATATCTTATTAAGTGCTCTATAAGCTCATTGGTATATCAATAGAGCTCAGTCTTCTTAAAATCTGAGCTTTAAATTAATTTTATTTGAGCTTTATTTAATTAATGGCTATTCAGCAATTTGATTTCGCTGTAAGGCATACTTTTAATAAAGTAAGAAGTGAAATGTCGCATCAGATATGAAGTAGTAAACCAATCGCGCACTATTTTTGTTAACATCCGCCCTATAGATTAGTTATTATAAACCTCACGGCATCTTAAAATCCATGAGGACCATTAACAATTTTTAAGAAATGTAATACTGGAATAAAAATCTCTACCACTCCACCACAATCTTTCCAAAGTGCTGCCCCGTCTCCTGATATCTAAATGCATCAGCCAGCTGATCAAACGCAAAGCTCTTATCTATGATTGGTTTGATGCCATTAGTATCAATGGCAGAAGTCATAGCTTCTTGCATCATTCGACTGCCTACAGCTATACCCTCCATTTTGATGAATTTAAAGAATAACTTAGGAAAAGTGATTTGCCCTTTACGACCATTACCCAGTATGCCAATGGATATTATTTTTCCACCGATCTTAGATGCTTCAATAGATTGACCCATGGTAGACCCGCCGCCTACATCCAGAGTCAAGTCCACTCCACCACCAGATTTTTTAAATATGGTCTTACCCCATCGCTCATCTTCTTTATAGTTCACGACAGCTTCGCAGCCCATAGAAATGAGTCTTTCTGCTTTCTCTGGAGAGGAGGTCGTCGCATAGACTTTGGCTCCAGCGGCTTTAGCCATCTGTAGGCCTAAGAGCGACATACCACCAGTTCCTTCTATAAGTACGGATTGGCCTGGCATCAGGCCGCCTGTATGTGTCAGTCCATTCCATGCCGTCAGTCCTGCGCAGGGCAGCGTCGCTGCTTCTGCATAACTATAAGCTTCAGGCATTCTGGTCACTGCGCTTGCTGGAAGCACCGAGCTTTCAGCTATGTATCCATCGATGGTCTCGCCTGATACACCAGCGATTTTTTGAAATGTCGGCGTCCCTTCGATCCAGTTGATGAAGAACATGGACATGACTTTATCTCCTACCTTCCAGTCTAAGACACCACTGCCCACTTCTATGACTTCTCCGGCTCCATCTGACATAGGTATTCTTCCATCAGGCACAGGGATGCCACCTATCGCCACTAAGTAGTCATGATAGTTGAGCGAAGTCGCATGCCACTTGACGACGATCTCTCCTTCGCCTGCTTTTGGATCTGGCTTTTCTACGATCTGGATGTTGTCTAATCCACCAGGCGTTTTGATGCTGACTACTTTCATGTTCCTATTGATTTAATTTAGTCGAAGATAATTAAAGCTTAATCAATAAGTAAATCAAAGGGTTGTTCTTAATGGTAGTCAATAAGTAATAGGACCCATCAGATACTGTAAAATAAAAGCTTGATTACTCAAAGCAAAATATGTAAAAAAGCAGTAACTTAAAGCTTAAGTATTTATTTTAATTTGGAAGTATAACTCATTCAGATAGAATTGAAAAGGCAACAAAAAAAGGCGACCATTTACATGACCACCTTACATGTTTTCACAACGGAATAATCCTTTTTGTGATTAGCTTACAATTTGTAGAACAAATATAACTCAAATATTATGAAACGTATACTTGGATTAGACTTAGGGACAAATAGCATTGGCTGGGCATTCGTAAAGCATGACATTGACTTTGCGCAAGGTGAGATTATTGCTACAGGCTCCAGGATTATACCCATGTCTCAGGAGGTTCTGAGTAAATTTGGCAGTGGTGTGACTGAGTCTCAGACTGCAGAACGCACCCGATACCGTAGTATGCGTAGACTGTATGAACGCTATAAGCTTCGTAGAGAGAGGCTACACAGAGTTCTCCACGTGATGGATTATCTGCCTTTGCATTATGTAGAGGCCATCGATTTTGAGAAGCACTTAGGACAGTTCAGGTCAGGCCAAGAACCTAAGATCAATTACTGTCCGGTGACTAGGGATGACGGACTGGTCAATTATGAATTCTTATTCATGGACTCCTTCAAGGAGATGGTGGAAGACTTTAAATCAAGTGGTCATCAAGCGGCTATTCCGTATGATTGGACTTTATACTATCTCAGAAAGAAAGCATTGACGCAGCGTATTTCTCCAGAAGAATTATGCTGGGTGCTGCTTAGTTTTAACCAGAAGCGAGGATACTACCAGCTCAGAGGCGAAGAAGAGCCTGATGATGGTAAAGACAAAAGATTCATGGCTCTGAAGGTCAAGCAGCTGATCGACACTGGTAAGGATGTGAACGGCAAAAAGCTGTACGAAGTCATTTTTGAGAATGGATGGAAGTACAATAAGGAAATAATAAAAACTGAAGACTGGGTAGAGAGGACTAAAGAATTCATCGTTACGATCTCAGAGCTCAAGAGTGGTGAAAAGAAATACAGCTATAAGGAAGTAGACTCGGAGAAAGACTGGGTAGCGATCAAGGCGAAGACCGAACTGGACTTAGATAAATCTGGACTCACGCTTGGCACTTACATTTATCAAGCCTTGCTGCATAACCCCATGCAGAAGATCAGGGGTAAGCTCATCAAGACTGTGGAGCGCAAGTACTATAAGAATGAGCTCAGTCAGATACTACAGGAACAGCAGAAGCATCATGAAGCACTGCGTAATTCTGAGGTATACCGATCCTGTATAGAAGAATTGTATCCTCGTAATCAAGCGCACCAGAATCAATTAGAAGACAGATCGCTGAGTGATTTATTTATAGAAGATATAATCTTCTATCAGAGGCCACTTAAAAGCAAAAAGTCATCAATTGGTGGGTGCAGATTTGAGAAGAGGCGATTTAAGAGAAAGGATGAAGAAAGCGGTAAAATGGTCTTAGTGTCAGAGCCTATACAAGCAATCTCCAAGTCTCATCCGCTCTATCAAGAGTTTAGACTATGGCAATTCGTAAGGAATCTGAAGATCATAGACAAGCGGTTAGAACTGACTGCTAGGCGAACCTCAGAAGCTTCGATCATGGATGAGTTAATGCAAGCAGAAACTGACTGGGTGGATCTTTATGAGGTTCTTAATCAACGGGCAGAAGTGGAGCAAAAGCACATCATCGCGTACTTCATCAAAAAGAATAAAATTGCTAAAAAAGATAAAGAACATTATGTATGGAACTATGTGGCTGATAAAAAATATCCATGTAATGTGACACGTAGTGAAATGCTGAAGCGACTGAAAAAAGTAGAAGGCCTGGAGGCAGGAGCATTTCTAACTCAAGAGATAGAGCTCTCCTTATGGCATTTGATTTATTCTATCAGTGATCGGGTGGAATACATTTCGGCGATTAAGAGATTTGCAGCCAAATACAGTATAAATCAAGATTCATTTGTGGAAGCATTTAAGAGTATTCCACCATACGATTCAAGTTATGCTAGTCTCTCATATAAAGCGATCAGAAAGTTATTACAGCTCATGCGCATGGGTAAATATTGGGATAGGCAAACAATAGATCAAAAAACGCTGGACAGGATTGAAAAAATAGTGAATGGCGAGTATGACGATAAAATTCGCGATCGAGTGCGGGAAAAGTCGTTTCAACTCGGATCAATAGAAGACTTCAAAGGGCTACCTCTATGGCTGGCGAGCTATGTCGTATATGATCGCCACTCGGAGAATGCGGACATGGCGATATGGACATCTCCTGACGAGATAACACAGTACCTACAAGAATTTAAGCAGCACAGACTAAGAAATCCGATCGTAGAGCAGGTAGTCACTGAGACATTACGCGTCGTACGTGATATATGGACACATTATGGCGATGGACAAAAGGGCTTTTTTGATGAGATCCATTTAGAAATGGGAAGAGATCTGAAGAATTCTGCTGAACAGCGGAAGCGGATATCAGAACGCCAACGTACACGAGAAAATACAAATGATCGGATCAGAAAGTTATTAGAAGAGCTCAGTATGGACGTAGATGTGCAGGGAGATGTAAGGTCGTACTCGCCTAGTCATCAGGAGCTATTGAAAATATACGAGGAGGGAATCTTCATGAATCCGGGAACTAATTATGAGCGCGTCAGCGAGGATGACATATTGAAAATAAGGCGTAATGCCGCACCTAGTAAGGCAGATATCCAGCGATACAAGCTATGGCTCAATCAGGGATATACATCGCCTTATACGGGTCAGATTATTCCACTGAGTAAATTATTTACTTCAGCTTATGAGGTGGAGCACGTTATTCCTCGGTCTAGGTATTTTGATGATTCACTGAGTAATAAGGTCATTTGCGAAAGTGAGGTTAATAGCCATAAAGACAACAGAACTGCCTTTGAGTATATGCAGCAACATAAGGGAGAAACTGTAGCAGGTTTCCAATTATTATCAGATGATCAGTATGTAAAACACTGTCAGCGCTATTTCAAAAATAATAGAAATAAGTTGGCTAATTTACTAAGTGAGGATATTCCCGAGGGCTTCATCAGCCGACAGCTGAATGATTCTAGATACATCAGTAAATACATCAAAGGAATCCTCAGCAATATAGTGCGAGAGGATGGAGAGCAAGAACCTACCGCTAAGCGACTGCTACCCGTCACAGGAGCAATCACTGCTAAACTAAAGCGAGACTGGGGCATACATGATCAATGGAATGAGCTGGTGGCTCATCGATTCAAACGTCTGAATGAGCTGACGAAGACGCAGGATTATGGCTACTGGGATGATAAAATTAGGGCTTTTAGGATATCAGTACCATCAGAGCTGCGTAAGGGATTTAGTAGTAAGCGTATTGATCACCGGCACCATGCGATGGATGCTATCATCATAGCTTGTACGACCAGGAGCCATGTGCAGTATTTCAATACAATGAATGCACAAAGTGAGCTCAAGAACAAACTGATGACTAAGAATGCTCAAGGGGATTATACGAAATATTGCAAATTACCTTGGCGGTCATTCCCTGTAGATGTGAAACAATCACTGAAACAGATTATCATCAGCTTCAAGCAGAATCTACGTGTCATCAATAAAGCAACCAACAAAACCTGGCAATGGGTGGATCAGGATGGACAATTAAAAAAGAAACTGGTGGTCCAAAAAGGGACTAACTGGGCCATCAGAAAGCCACTGCATAAAGAGACGATCTCTGGACATGTGAAGCATGTGGATGTACCAAAGGGTAAAATAGCCACAGCCTCAAGGGTCCCATTGGCGTCCATAAAAAATCAAAAACACATTGATAAAATTACAGATGTCAGTATCCAGAAAATATTGAGGAATCACCTTAAACAATATTTGGGTGCTCAAGGTAAGCCACTGTTTACTGAAGCTTTTAGTCAGTCAGGTATTGAAAATATGAATCAGAATATCCAGCAGCTGAATGGTGGCGTACCTCATATGCCTATATATAAAGTAAGACAATACGAGATAGGTAAAAAATTCGCTATAGGGCATGCTGGTGCGAAGGCTAAGAAGTATGCAGAAGCGGCTAAGGGTACAAATCTTTTCTTTGCAATATATTGGGATGAGCAAAATCAAAAGCGAGTTTTCGAGTCAATACCTTTTTACGAGGTAGTGGAGCACCAGAAACAGGTAGCACATTTACCAAGCGGTGAGCGCACAGCTATTCAGTCTAAGCCAGAATTAGGCATTTCACTATTCACTCTGTCACCTAATGATCTTGTATATGTTCCATCAGAAGAAGAAAGAATACAACCAGATATAATGAGTACAAATGACGGCATCATACTGGACAGAAGCAGAATATATAAAATGGTAAGTACCACTGGTCGTCGAGCTTTTTTTATTAAGGCGGCTGTAGCTAAATCAATAGCGAATAAGCAAGAGTATTCTGCTTTGAATAAAATGGAAAAAAGCATTGATGGTGATATGATCAAAGAGATATGTTGGAAATTAGATATAGACAGATTAGGTAAGGTTGTAAAAGTACATACTCACAATCTATAAAAATCATACTCTATCATGATTAAGCGCACCTTATATTTTGGAAATCCATGCTATCTCACCCTTAAAGATAACCAGTTGCAAATTAAGATAAGAAATGAGCTGAAAGAAGAAGTGATCACCAGACCGATAGAAGATATCGCACTAGTGATGATAGATCACCCGCAAATAACCTTATCTCACAATGTGATTAAAGAGCTACAGGCGCATAAAGTTGTAATCGTGAGCTGCGACGATCGTCACATGCCGCACAGTATCATGCTGCCGATGGAGGGCCACTCGGAACAAAGTAAGCGATATCGTACTCAGCTTAAGGCCAGTCAGCCGCTTAGGAAAAATCTCTGGCAGCAGACTGTAGTCGCCAAGATCAATAATCAAAGAGAGGTGCTGCGCCTATTAGATAAGCCCTATGGTAGATTAGAAGTGCTGTCCAAGCGAGTCCAAAGTGGTGATCCTGACAACATTGAGGCGCAGGCTGCAGCTTATTATTGGGCCACGTATCTGGATGGTTTTATCAGGGATCGATATGGAGAACCGCCTAATCATTTGTTGAATTATGGCTACGCCGTATTACGAGCTATGATCGCAAGAGCACTGGTCTCGTCAGGGCTTTTACTGACTACAGGCATCCACCATAAGAATAAGTACAATGCATTCTGTCTCGCTGATGATATCATGGAGCCATACCGTCCATTCGTCGATGCCATCGTGTATGATATGTATATCAATTTAAATTTGGAATCATTTTTGGACACGACTGGTAAGCAGCAATTATTATCAATGGGCGAAATAGATGCCCAGTTTGGTAAGAAAAGAAGACCACTGATGGTGGGTATGGCATTTACGACATCGTCCCTTTATCAATGCTTTGCTGGTAAAAAGAGAAAACTGCAATACCCGGCAATGATATAAAGGAGTATGTTATCTAAAAAACGACTGAATCAATATAGAATTATGTGGCTATACGTATTTTTCGATTTACCGACGGAGACTAAAGAAGAGCGAAAAGCAGCTCATAAATTTCGCAAAGTTCTACTCAAAGATGGCTTTCAGATGTTCCAATTTTCCATATATCTCAGACACTGCTCTAGCAGAGAGAATACTAAGGTACACATAATGAGAGTCAAACGACTCTTACCCCAAAAAGGTAAAATTGGTATCCTATCAGTTACAGATAAGCAGTTTGGCATGATGTCTATTTATCATGGTAAGAAAAAAATACCACAACAACAACCTTCATCACAGTTAGAACTCTTCTGATTTTAATGATTCTGGAAGCCAGTGTAGAGCGCTGAATCACAGTGCCTTATGACGGGTCTCCTGTGATTCACCACGCTAAAAATACAAATTGAAAGCTAATCACAACCCAAAAATGAGCGTTTTACATAAGTTACTGCCTGTGATTCACCACGCTAAAAATACAAATTGAAAGCTAATCACAACAGGTAGAGTGTGTGCATGGTTAGAAGATGGCCTGTGATTCACCACGCTAAAAATACAAATTGAAAGCTAATCACAACACTGAGTCCTGTAGGCCTTACGGTTGCTGCCCTGTGATTCACCACGCTAAAAATACAAATTGAAAGCTAATCACAACGATTCGCTTCATGGGTACTTATACTAATGACCTGTGATTCACCACGCTAAAAATACAAATTGAAAGCTAATCACAACAGGGATTGTGTGTGGACATGGGAAAATAATCCTGTGATTCACCACGCTAAAAATACAAATTGAAAGCTAATCACAACCTAAACTTCTTATCTGGTGTAGATAGCGTATCCTGTGATTCACCACGCTAAAAATACAAATTGAAAGCTAATCACAACTGATAGAGCTAATAAGCTGCTCATTATAATCCTGTGATTCACCACGCTAAAAATACAAATTGAAAGCTAATCACAACCCTCAATGGCTGTTATGTCATACGCCTTGGCCTGTGATTCACCACGCTAAAAATACAAATTGAAAGCTAATCACAACCAAAAAAGAGTTAGAGAAATTAAAAGCCTACCTGTGATTCACCACGCTAAAAATACAAATTGAAAGCTAATCACAACATAAGATTGATATTCATCCCAAATAGCTTTCCTGTGATTCACCACGCTAAAAATACAAATTGAAAGCTAATCACAACTCGCGCTTATTGATCCTTTCAAGCATAGCTCCTGTGATTCACCACGCTAAAAATACAAATTGAAAGCTAATCACAACAGGTTATATTGATTATCTTAAAGACACAAGCCTGTGATTCACCACGCTAAAAATACAAATTGAAAGCTAATCACAACTAGTAGCTGTGGTTATGGATGAAATAGGTTCCTGTGATTCACCACGCTAAAAATACAAATTGAAAGCTAATCACAACAGACAGGATTCCTACATACCAAACTTTCTCCTGTGATTCACCACGCTAAAAATACAAATTGAAAGCTAATCACAACGGTTTTGAATCTTAGATAATTTCATTAATACCTGTGATTCACCACGCTAAAAATACAAATTGAAAGCTAATCACAACTAATAGGTGGATTGTTGGAACTCGATGATACCTGTGATTCACCACGCTAAAAATACAAATTGAAAGCTAATCACAACTATTGGTGAATTATTATTACTAATTGAAGCCCTGTGATTCACCACGCTAAAAATACAAATTGAAAGCTAATCACAACATATTGACATCAAATACATCACAACCAGGGCCTGTGATTCACCACGCTAAAAATACAAATTGAAAGCTAATCACAACAACTAGCTTTATAGTATTACCTAAAGCTGACCTGTGATTCACCACGCTAAAAATACAAATTGAAAGCTAATCACAACATTGTTATAGTTGGGAAATAATTATTCTTCCTGTGATTCACCACGCTAAAAATACAAATTGAAAGCTAATCACAACAACAATCCACCAATGTCCTTTACTTTGTTTCCTGTGATTCACCACGCTAAAAATACAAATTGAAAGCTAATCACAACAGAAATCATATAACGGTATTAGCCATTTTTCCTGTGATTCACCACGCTAAAAATACAAATTGAAAGCTAATCACAACTACGTACCGACCAATAAAGAGGTTTCAAATCCTGTGATTCACCACGCTAAAAATACAAATTGAAAGCTAATCACAACTGGCACATGACCCTATTAATACTTTATTAACCTGTGATTCACCACGCTAAAAATACAAATTGAAAGCTAATCACAACTCTTAATTGTGTGTATCGTTGATTGTAATCCCTGTGATTCACCACGCTAAAAATACAAATTGAAAGCTAATCACAACTCATTTTACTTTCTTTATCTATTTTTCTTTCCTGTGATTCACCACGCTAAAAATACAAATTGAAAGCTAATCACAACAGGTGTCGCATATAAAAGATAAGGCTAAATCCTGTGATTCACCACGCTAAAAATACAAATTGAAAGCTAATCACAACGGGTGTATAATAAAAACCGTGACGCCACTCCCTGTGATTCACCACGCTAAAAATACAAATTGAAAGCTAATCACAACCAAACGGGGGGTCTATAGATATCACTGAAGCCTGTGATTCACCACGCTAAAAATACAAATTGAAAGCTAATCACAACTGGAAACTATACGCCTACAGTAAATCAAAACCTGTGATTCACCACGCTAAAGATACAAATTGAAAGCTAATCACATCTGGTCCCTTAGAGTTTGATCAGCCTGAAGACCTGTGATTCACCACGCTAAAAATACAAATTGAAAGCTAATCACAACGGCGTTATGTAATGCGTTAATTATGCGTATCCTGTGATTCACCACGCTAAAAATACAAATTGAAAGCTAATCACAACTTCATTTGATAATCAGTTAGTTAACTTTGACCTGTGATTCACCACGCTAAAAATACAAATTGAAAGCTAATCACAACGGATAATCTACTTTATTTCCCCAATCACCTCCTGTGATTCACCACGCTAAAAATACAAATTGAAAGCTAATCACAACACAAATTAAGAAACGCATTTACAATTAGGACCTGTGATTCACCACGCTAAAAATACAAATTGAAAGCTAATCACAACATGTTGAATTTAACGCAGCATGGTAATTTTCCTGTGATTCACCACGCTAAAAATACAAATTGAAAGCTAATCACAACAGCTTAGACTCAACACCCTTAGGTAAAAAACCTGTGATTCACCACGCTAAAAATACAAATTGAAAGCTAATCACAACTGGATATGGTGACGTAGACAGCGGCTATCTCCTGTGATTCACCACGCTAAAAATACAAATTGAAAGCTAATCACAACCAGTCCACAGAATGATTCAGGAAAGGAATTCCTGTGATTCACCACGCTAAAAATACAAATTGAAAGCTAATCACAACATCAGATGAAAGTATTAATTATCTCTTTATCCTGTGATTCACCACGCTAAAAATACAAATTGAAAGCTAATCACAACTGCTGATGGTACAGGCAGGCACCTAACAGCCCTGTGATTCACCACGCTAAAAATACAAATTGAAAGCTAATCACAACACCCAGCGGATATATCAAAGCTTGTGCTTTCCTGTGATTCACCACGCTAAAAATACAAATTGAAAGCTAATCACAACCTTAGTTAAGTAAGTATAGTTACTATTAGTACCTGTGATTCACCACGCTAAAAATACAAATTGAAAGCTAATCACAACATTGTTGAGTAACGACTCAGCGACTAATTTCCTGTGATTCACCACGCTAAAAATACAAATTGAAAGCTAATCACAACCAATTGCGATCGTGCGATTAGTCCCCGACGCCTGTGATTCACCACGCTAAAAATACAAATTGAAAGCTAATCACAACCCATCGAGCTATCGCTGTCTAATGAAGGGCCCTGTGATTCACCACGCTAAAAATACAAATTGAAAGCTAATCACAACAAACACGATGATGCCATATTAATTAGTGAACCTGTGATTCACCACGCTAAAAATACAAATTGAAAGCTAATCACAACCATTTCCTGTAGGTGTAGCTTTACCCTCAACCTGTGATTCATCAACCTAAAAATACAAATTGAAATCCAAACATTAAGTACACTATTCTGCCATTATTCATTGATAAAAAACAAAAAGTATCTAAGGATAAGATTATACACAATAATGTATTCTAATAGAGTCAGGATAAAGATTTAATTTCATACTTATCACAGAAAAAACCATTTGCATGAAACAGATATACATATTCTTATGCATTAGTCTTTGCTATATTCAATGCAAGACGAATGATGAAGTAGCGAAAGGCTCAGAAGAACACATCAGAAATATCACAGAAGCTGTAGATGATGAGACTCTGCAAAATGCCAATAGCAACCAAAATGACTGGCTGACTTACGGAGGTAATTATGAAGAGAATCGCTACCGATCCTTAGATCAGATCAATAAAGAAAATGTATCAGACATGGGCTTGGCGTGGGCTGTAGATCTGGGTACGAAGCGTGGGATTCAAGCCACACCCTTAGTAGTAGATGGTGTTATGTTTCTGACTGGTCCATGGAGTATCGTCTATGCCATCGATGTGAGAACTGGCGAGCGACTGTGGACTTACGATCCAGGGGTAGAAGGGAAGGACGCCTTGGTAGCTTGCTGTGGAGTGATCAATCGAGGATTAGCTATGTATAAAGGAGATCTATTCTTAGGTACATTAGAAGGGAGGCTGGTATCCATTGATGCCGCTACTGGCGTGAAGAATTGGGAAGTAAATACCATCTATGATAAGACAAAAACATACTCCATCACAGGCGCACCTAGAATAGCAGATGGTAAGGTCCTCATCGGAAACGGTGGAGCAGAGTTTGACACAAGAGGATACGTGACTGCGTATGACCCTGCGAATGGAGATCAGGTATGGAGATTCTTTACCGTACCAGGTAATCCTGCAGAGCCATTCGAACATCCAGATCTGGAAGATGCGGCGAAGACATGGACAGGTGAGTGGTGGAAGCAAGGCGGTGGTGGAACGGCGTGGGATGCGATCACCTACGATCCAGAATTAAACCAAGTCTATATCGGAGTCGGCAATGGCACTCACTGGAATCAGTCAATCAGAAGTCCAGAAGGTGGTGATAATCTTTATCTGTCAAGTATCGTCGCAGTGGATGCAAGTGATGGATCTTATAAATGGCACTACCAGACCACACCTGGTGACACATGGGATTACACAGCTACTCAACACATCGTACAGGCAGATATAGAAATAGAAGGACAGATGAGAAAGGTACTCATGCAAGCACCGAAGAATGGATTCTTCTATGTGATAGATCGGACGAATGGAGCGTTTATCTCTGCCGAGCCATTCGTCTATATGAACTGGGCGACTGGCATGGATGATAATGGACGGCCCATAGAAGCAGAAGGTGCCCGGTATGGAGATGGCCGTATGCACTGGCTGACTCCAGGATCACACGGTGGTCATAACTGGACACCGATGTCTTATGATGTAGATAAGCAAGTCATGTATATTCCTACGGCTAATCAGTCAGGCCCTTATGCTACTATGCCATTTGGGTTTGATGAAGTCGGAGGAGCAGCATCAGCTTTAGGCGCGAATATCAGTATGGGCGCTAAAATATACTATCCACCCGTGGTCGATCCTAAGGCACCGCTACCAGGGACATCTTCAGGAGCACTCATCGCTTGGGACCCTATCGCTCAGAAGAAGCTGTGGGAAGTCCCCCAATTGTTTCATTATAATGGAGGCGTCGTCAGTACCAGTACTGGCTTAGTGATGCAGGGAGATGCAGAAGGGATGTTCTATATCAGAGATGCTGATACTGGTGTAGAGCTATGGAAGTATGATGTGCGCTCAGGCGTGATCGCTGCCCCTATCACTTACATGGTGGATGGAGAGCAGTATGTCACCATAGCCGTAGGCTGGGGAGGTAGTCAGGGTATGTCTGGTAATGTCGCACCACGTATTCATCCGGGTACCGTATATACATTTAAGCTTGGTGGAGATGCAGAGGCTTTAGAAAAGTTACCGCCATTAGAAAAAAACTATGCTTCACTCGGGACCGATGCACCACCTGTGAATATTGGCGAAGGGTTCAATCTATATATGCAGTATTGTATGGGCTGTCACATGAATCCTGGAGTAGGAGGCGGAGCCATACCAGACTTGACAATGTCTTCTCATAGCATATTTGATAATTACGATAAGATCGTTCTGGAGGGAATGCTGGAATCAGAAGGCATGCCTAATCTTGGAGAGATGCTGTCTAAAGAAGAATTAGATGATATCAGAAGCTATGTCTTGCATCATGCAAAGCAGCTAGGCTCAGGGATGAATCCTAATGATTTTATGGTGGAGCTTGCTGGTATGCAGTATCTGGCTGATCAGAATCCTCCTAAGCGAAAAGATATCAGGTAGTTATATTTTTGACACAGATAATTATATCATGATTCAGGTCTTCTATATAGGAGATAAAGTCTCGTTATATATATAGATAATTAACCATTATCTTCCTCTTAGCCACCTTAGAATATGATGTGCGACATGGACTGGTAGAGGAGAAAGGCGATGTGCTTCAGAATATTGCTCATGTTTACTTGAAGTCGGATAAATATGAACAAGCAATTCAGATAACCAAAGAAGTGCTTCAAATAAATAATAGTATTAATGATTTACATGCATAGATATCCGAATCAATAATTATAAGAAAGTGGCATAGAAACAATCTCATTATCTCTGGAATACATCTTGACTTGTTCAAGACTTTCCATTTGCAATAATGTGAATTAATATAAGTTTAAATAATCGTGAGCCATGTCAGCTTGGGCCTTTCAGTCTTGATTAATTGAGAGAAGGTATGGCACTATTTAATAATATGATTACATTAGGTAAATAATGAATTAATCTCAGATCAAGAGATTTGCTAAATGATTGAATTAAAGCTGCATATTTTATTCTCTTTGATACTCAGTTATCTACTCGCCGATATGAATGTTGGTGACTCTGATCATCATCAGTACCAAGACAAATCTGAGCAAAACATTGCTTCACAGTCATTATCCATCTTGAGTTTTAATACATGGGGGCTTCCTGTCAGGTTGGCTGGTCATGATCAGAAAAATCGATTTGAAAAAATCCCTTCAGAGCTAGTAGACCTGAGCGCTGATATAGTCTGTCTCCAAGAGTGTTTTGCACAAGATTTGAGAAGAGAATTATACTCGACCTTAGAGTCGACATACTTTACATACAGCGATCACACATGCTATCGAAGATCTATGCTTCTTCTGCTGATGGACTGCTATGGCGGTTTGATGACTTTCTCAAAGTATCCTATCATAGAAGAAACCTTCCATCATTTTCCAAAGATCCCCAGGACTAGACTGGTAGAAATAGTAGGTGCTAAAGGGTTTTTAGTTTCTACAATTGACCTAGGTCCAAAGCTTATCACAGTCGTGAATACGCACCTTTATGCTGGTACTGGTGATAAAGCTAAGAGAATAAGAAAGGAACAAATGCAGTATATGACCCATGCGATAGATAGCATATCAGCTGAGAATGGCTATGACCTATTTCTTGTTGGAGATTTGAATACGGACCATACAGACAAAGATGAATTTGTAGCAGTGAGTCAGAATCCATCCATGTATCAGAGACTGACCACTGACTTAGGATTCTACGATTCTGTTACTACATTAGAAGATGCTGACTATACTGTAGATCCAGGTTCTAATCCCTATTATAAGTGTAAGAGTGGTAAACAAAAGATTGACTATTGTCTCATTAGAAATGGGGATCAAGATCAGACAGCTTATCATATGACTTCTGAAGTCGTGTTTAAGGATGATCAAGTGCTATCAGATCATTTTGGACTCTTGACTAATGTCCATGATGTCATAGACTATCGAGATGAGGAATCCGTCACAGAGATCAAAAGCATAAAAGCGGTAACTGACGCGAGTAGAAAAGCAAACTGATCGCTTGGGCTACCCTGACTTTGGCAGATATTGGCTGCTTTCTTTGAGTAATTAATCTTGTGCATTATCTGAAACCTTCCTTTATTTTAAGATTAATCTACAATGATAAAGTCGTAGATATTCACAAAGAATATTATCTTAACTTCTATAATCATTATTAAGCAGCATCATTAGTCTTCGAGTCAGATAATTAATGCGCTTAAGGGCATAATTGGATTCTTATATTGCTGATTGTCTACTAATTATAAATTTTCAATGGAAGAACGTCTAAGACGTGGATAATTAAGAGATTCGAAGATATGCATAGTACATCTAGTGCTAATGACTGAAAGTCATGATTGTAAATAAACATATAAAATGTTCTAAGACGTGGATAATTATGACACCTAAGTGTATGATAAATATCTAATTCGCAGATAGTCATTTCGTTGCAAATTTTAAACATATGAATAGTATAAAAGGGCCAGCTATTTTCTTAGCGCAGTTCATGGGAGATGAAGCACCATTCGATTCTTTAGACAATATATGTAAGTGGGTGTCGGGCTTAGGCTATAAAGGGGTACAGATCCCATCCTGGGATGCTCGATGCATAGACCTAAAGAAAGCGGCGGAGAGCAAGACATACTGTGATGAGATCAAAGGAGTGGTAGATTCACATGGCATGGAGATTACAGAACTATCTACCCATCTACAAGGTCAACTGGTAGCAGTGGCTCCAGCATATAATGAGATGTTCGATGCATTTGCTCCAGCTGAAGTCCATGGCAAACCTAAGGAAAGAACCGAATGGGCAAAGCAGCAATTAAAATATGCAGCTCAGGCAAGTGCTCACTTAGGACTCACAGCGCATGCTACTTTCTCTGGAGCTTTGATCTGGCAGACTATGTATCCCTGGCCTCAGAGACCAGACGGATTAGTCGAGGCAGCATTTACAGAATTAGCGAAGCGATGGAAGCCGCTGTTAGATGAGTTTGATAATCATGGTGTAGATGTCTGCTATGAGATTCATCCAGGAGAAGACCTTCATGATGGAGCTACTTTTGAGATGTTTCTAGATAAAGTGGGTGGTCATCCGCGAGCCAATATGCTGTACGACCCAAGTCATTATGTATTACAATGCCTGGATTATTTACACAATATAGATTTATACCATGATCGCATTAAGATGTTTCATGTGAAGGATGCAGAGTTTAATCCGAGTGGCAGAGTCGGCGTATATGGTGGATATCAGGGATGGGCTGGCAGAGCGGGTCGGTTCAGAAGTCTTGGAGATGGTCAGGTCGATTTCAAATCGATCTTTAGTAAGCTGACGCAGCATGGCTATGATGGCTGGGCTGTCTTAGAGTGGGAATGCTGTATCAAGTCACCTGAGCAAGGAGCCACAGAAGGGGCTCCATTCATAAAGGACCATATCATAGAAGTGACCACTAAGACCTTCGATGATTTCGCTGGTGGAGAGACAGATACTGAGTTGTTCAATAAAATTATGGGGACTTAGTCAGGCATAGTTTTCTCTTACTATTAATCCTATCTGAAGAACTTTTATTAAAGTGAAATCGACAAATTAAAACAAGGACTTATGATGATTAGGTCCTTGAATCAAAAGCTAAAAATTAAAATATTCAAATGCAAATAATTGAATCTTCTAAGCAGTATGATGCCGTGATAGTCGGCTCTGGCGCAGGTGGTGGTATGACTGCCAAGGTACTCGCAGATGCAGGACTTAAAGTGGCAGTCATGGAAGCAGGCCCTTTCTTCGATCCTAAAGATCCTGAGACCATGACACAACTGAAGTGGCCATGGGAATCGCCCAGAAGAGGAGCTTCGACAGACAGTAGGCATTTTGGCGATTTTGACATGGCATATGGGGGCTGGGATTTAGACGGAGAGCCTTATACTCAGAAAGGAGATACTGACTTTAAATGGTTCAGATCTAGAATGCTCGGCGGAAGAACGAATCACTGGGGGAGGATCTCCTTACGATTCGGACCTAATGATTTTAAAGCTAAGAGTAGAGATGGCTTAGGTGACGATTGGCCTATAGGTTATAAAGATGTCAAACCTTATTATGATAAGTTAGATAAATTGATCGGCGTATTCGGAAGTATTGAGGGATTGCCCAATGATCCAGACGGATATTTCTTACCTGCTCCCAAGCCACGACTACATGAGCTATATTATATAAAAGCTGCGAAGAAGCTTGGTGTCAGTGTGATACCATCCCGGCTTTCTATCTTAACTAAAAGGCTAAATAATGACAGAGGTGTCTGTTTCTATTGTAGCCAATGTAGTCGATCATGTAATGCTTATGCAGATTTTTCAGCGGGGTCATGCCTTATATTTCCAGCTCAAAAGTCTAATGGTCAGGTGGATCTATACTGTGATAGTATGGTGAAGAATGTAGTTATGAAAGACGGTAAAGCGGTGGGCGTCTCCTATGTCAATACGAAGGATGGGATCGACTACCAGATCAATGGTAAGGTCGTGGTACTGGCTGCATCTGCATGTAGCTCAGCTAAAATTCTACTTAATTCTAAAACGCCAGCGCATAGCAATGGACTGGGGAATAGTGGTGGCGTCGTGGGTAAGTATCTGCATGACTCTACTGGGTCTGGAAGAGGAGGATTTATACCAGCTCTGATGGATCGTAAGATGTATAATGAAGATGGTGTCGGAGGCATGCATGTCTACTCACCATGGTGGCTGGATAATAAAGATTTAGATTTTGCGAGAGGTTATCACATAGAAGTGTGGGGTGGCGTTGGCATGCCAGGTTATGGTTTTGGAATGGGCATGGACGGATTCAATGAATTCATGGGACTGACCAAAGGAGGCTATGGTGACAAGTTAAGAAAAGATGTCAAACGATATTATGGAGCGACTATTGGTTTTGGCGGAAGAGGAGAGTGTATCGCCAGAGAAGATAACTACTGTGAGCTAGACCCTGATGTGGTCGATAAATACGGGATGCCTGTCTTACGATTTAACTATTCTTTCTCAGATCATGAAAAATTGCAAGCCAAGCACATGCAGCAGACTTTTGAAGAGCTGATTGATGCGATGGGTGGAAAAGTATTCGGAGATACGCCGACCAAAGAGCAGAATTATGGGCTGAATAAAGGAGGTGAGATCATACACGAAGTGGGGACGACTAGAATGGGAGATAATCCTAAGACGTCAGTCTGTAATAAATATCAACAGCTGCATGATGTCGATAATGTCTATATAACTGATGCAGGCCCATTCGTGTCACAGGCTGATAAGAATTGTACATGGACGATTATGGCATTAGCCTGGAGAGCGTCAGATCATATTGTAGAGCAGTTAAATAAAAGAAATATATAATCATGGATCGAAGAGATACACTAAAAACAATGATTCTTGGAGCGGTCGCCGGTGGTGCAGGTGCGACCATGCTTCCTGGCTGCAAGACAGATCCGATTATTGAGAGAGCGATAGAAGTTGGACTGGGCAGGACCCCATATGAGCGAGAGCGAGATAATCGACTGATCGATGCTGAGTTCTTGAATGAGAATGAGATGAGCCTCCTCACAACTCTCTGCGATATCATACTGCCTGCTTCGGATACAGCTGGATCTGCCTCGGATGCAGATGTACCAGAATTCATCAACTTCATCTGTAAAGATATGCCAAGCCTCAAGATTCCAGTCCAAGGCGGACTCGCATGGATGAATAATGAAGCGATGAAACGATTCGCTAAATCATTTACTGATTCCAGTACTGCCGACCAGATGAAGATTGTAGATGACATCGCATATCCAGAAAAAATCAAAGATGGAATGGAGCAAGGTGCAGCATTCTTTGATCGGTTGAGAAGCTTGACACTGACAGGCTATTATACCAGTCGGATAGGTATCAAGGACTTGGGCTATGCTGGAAATCGACCAAATGTTTGGGATGGTGTACCACAAGATGTGTTAGACAAACATGGTATGAGTTATGATCCTGAGTGGCTGGCTAAGTGTGTGGATCAGTCCCAGCGAGAGGTTATTGCGGAGTGGGATGATCAGGGGAATTTGATTACGTAAATACTGCGTGTTACTTAGCCGTATAAAGTCGCTAAGTTTTATCTTTTTATCAAAGCTTGTGGATGTCCAGTCGGTCCCATGATCTCTATCACTGCGACAGGAATGGGTGTAGATCCATCAGTGACCCAATAGAAGTTGACAGTAGTAGTAGATCAAATCCGGATCCAGATGGAGAAGTGTATCAAAATGACTCAATCCATTTATCTCAAGCACGACTGTCAAGTTTGAAGTGCCATTTGCAAGTCAAACAGTGATGGCAGTATATGGTGTCACTGGTCAAGAGTCATCGAGATTAGCAGACACATTTGGATAAAGGATAAATAAAGTGAAAATGGATCATTAAGACTTAGATAAGGCTGGATTATGTTATTAACAGTTGACTGTAAAAGATGCTTTCATTGATAATATGAATATGATGTTGATTAAATAATTTGAAGTATTAAAGTGGCTTAGTTTTGTTTGTATTAATAATGAAGCATTTTTAATATTTTATAGCTATCAGACTCAAGTTTCAAGTTCTTCTGAACATCCCGAGATTATACTTCATTAGTTTTTTGACTAAGCCAGCCACTTGCGAGGTCTTCATTGCAATTAGAGTATCCATTTAGTGAAAGCTGATTTTGATCATATGATATCCATTTTTTTTTGATCGACTCTAAGAGCCACAGCTAAGCTAATCTAATGGTATTAGGATCTATAAATTTTTCCTGATCTTAATCCGACTACTAATGGTAAGTCTTTCCAAACGAATCCAGTGGAGTTGATTTTTTTTTTTAAAATTTCAACTTGTTATGCTATCATAGATTTGTGGATGAGAATCTAATTGTATAGTTTTTATAGTGTTATAATTATAAAAATGTACATAAAATGTATTTAAATTGTCATAATAAATTTATCTGATTGTATTTATTACAATACATATAAAATTTTAATTATTCATTTGGAATTAAAAATTCGAATACAATAAATAAATATTTGAATAATTTCAGTTAATAGGCATGTTAATTGAATATAATTTATCAGATTTGTGAAAAGTTACCACCTCTTAACTATACAAGGTCCTAAGCCTAAGTAATTAAACTGTACCGTTTATTCGTTAGCCTAATATCATACTATATGAAGTCTTCTTCATTTAGCACTAAATCCATATGAGGATTTTTGTCTGTTCTATTTCTATTAGCATTAATATTTATTACAAGTGCTGATCTTTCTGGTCAGATTACAATGAATTAGTGGGTCAATGCTTTGAGGGTGTAACCCTGATGGCTCTGTCGTTTTCAAGTGCACAGTAAGGGTCAAAACAATAATGCAGATTCGATCTGTGGGATTATCGTTACGGAATTATTAAATGATGATATGCTTGACTTTTTACAAGGCAGTAATTATTGCTCTGCCACGAAAGAGTCTCCGCTCTCATCCCGGAGGATAGTTTTCAGGTTTAGAAACACCAGTATGGAATAGTAATTCATAAATTCTACATCGAGTCTCCTTAATTTGATAATTCTTGCATAACACTGCTTATTACTCATATGTGAGCTAAATCAGCTGCTCTAATTAGGTTGCGAATCAAGAGGTAAAAAGTATTAATTAACATAATTCCTAAGTGAATTATAACAATTTAAATATGAAATATTTTAGAGGGTTACTAACTTTTTCATTAGTTATTATTGGTTTATCTGTCTATGGACAAATATTTCCAGTATGTCCAGGTGGTGCGCCCTCTGGCAATCCAGCAGGAAATCCAGATGCTATCGTTCCGATTACAGGAAGCCTAAATTCTAATTTTTTTGTTGCCCAATCCAACGAACTGTGTATTCAAGGTGATAACATAAACAACAGTGGTTGTGGTGAAGATCCAGAATGGAGATTGGATATTGAAATCCCTCAGAATATTGTAGGTACCTGTATTGATCTACAATTTAGAGTCTGTAGAAGAGGAGATTTTGGACAGAGCAACGAAGATGTTTTCATTTACGATGAGAATCTTACTGAGATTGGTATCATTGATGGATTGACAGGTGTAGAATTTGATTGTACTCAGGGACCAGCCTGTACGCAAGTATTTATTGATCCATGTGCATTTAATGAGCAGGCCTCTGATGGTATTTTCTCACTGACATTCTACACTAACGGACAAATTTCGAATAATACGGTAGGTGATTTTTGCAGCCTAAATGCAGGGCCACAAATGGATGCAAATGCAGACATCTGTAACGGAGATTGCCCTACTTATACCCAGGCTGATTCACCTAATGGTAACTTTGCTAATCAAAATAATGGTGGGCCCATGGTTACTGAGGCGTGTGTCGGGTGTAACTGTTTGTTTCTTGATTATCTCGTAATCGAATACTTAGAAAGCGATGCAGATTTTGCACTTTCTGCCGATATGATTTGTATAGGAGATGATATTACCCTATCCCCTGACCCCACCGAATGTCCACAAGCTTTTTCAGTAGATGGAGGCATGGCCGGTCTTAGTGGGACAATGGGTGTTCAAACCTTTACACCGACCGCTCCAGGGACTTATGAGTTATGTAATACTTCAGGTAATGCTGCCTGTCCTATCATAGAATGCCAGATGGTCACAGTTTTTCCTTCACCTACCATTACTGACCCTTCTGATTCGCCATTAACCTGTGCAGGTACGCCTGTAGAGTTTATGGCCACGCCTTCAGGAGGCGTAGCTCCTTATACTTTCCAATGGGAGTTTTCGACAGACGGCGTGAATTTCAACAATACAGTAGATGGTGCTGATTATACTGGTTCTAATACGAGTACATTAAATGCGCTAGCTCCGCCACTAGCATTAGATGGCGCTGTCTTTAGAGTCATTGCTACTGATGCCAATGGATGCATGATCACATCTAATCCAGCTACACTTAATCTCATGGGCTGTGAGCCAGAACTGACTATAGCTAAGACAGTTGCTGCGGGCTCACCAACGACAGGCCTAGGTGCTGATGGCACTCTGACCGACGGCGGAGATCAGATCACCTACTCTTATGAGGTATGTAACATTGGACAGGTCACAGTCACTGATGTAAGCGTAAATGACCCAGGACCTACCTTTAATGGAGTACCAGGTACTAATGCATTGTCAGCACCTATCTGTGGGTCCACCACATTATTAATTGGTGAATGTACCACATGTACTGCTGTATACACCTTATCACAGACTGATGTAGACAATGGATCAATGGCGCCTAATAGTGTCAATAATTCGGCAACAGCTACAGGTACTGATCCAGATGGGGATCCCTATGAATCAGATCCTGATGAAACCGATGCAGATATACCGCCAGCGCCATCGCTCGCTTTTACTAAAAGTGTTTCAGATCTTTCTGTAGCTAATGGTGACTTGACTGCTGTGACAGATGCAGGTGATATTATTTCATTTGAGTATGAGGTGACTAATGACGGTAACGTAACCATTGATAATATCATGGTTAACGACGCTGGACCAACATTTGGCACACCGGGCGTACCAGGCACTAATGCGCTTAGTGCGATCATATGTAGCCCGACGACTTTGGCTCCAGGGGAGTCAGTAACGTGCTCAGCTAGCTATATCATCACACAGGCTGATATTGACAATTCATTTGCTGGTGCAATGGGTGGAGATGGATCATTTATGAATACAGCTAATGCTACAGGAGAAGATCCGAGTGGTGATCCGGTGGATTCACCAGTTGATGATGCAGATGGTGATATCCCATCCATGCCCATGTTAGCTATGGAAAAAGAAGCTGCACCCATCACCATAGGTAATGGTGTAGATCCTAATCTACCTGATGGTGGTGATGTCATCGCCTATACCTATACAGTAGAGAATACAGGTAATGTGATGATTACTAATATTGTCATCAATGACTCGGGACCTACCTTCAATGGGATGCTAGGTACAGGAACCTTAGCACCGATTGTGTGTACACCAACAAGCCTAGCTCCTGGCGAGGTAGCTAGTTGTACCACAACTTATACTTTAAGTCAGGCTGATGTGGACGAAGTCGCGGGTGACCCTCCGTTTCCCATTATGAATACAGCTACAGCATCTGGCGAAGATCCAAATGGCGATGCTGTCGACTCACCACCAGATTCAGAAGAATCAGAATTAGAAGGAGCACCAATGCTTGAGATAGAGAAATCTGCATCAGCTCCAACACAGCCTATTTTAGCTGGTAGCAGTACCATTACCTACACTTACGAGGTCTGTAATACTGGTAATGTAACCATTAATAACATTGCCATCATTGATGATGGACCTGCCTTCAATGGATCGCCTGGCACAGGGATGCCAGCCACGGTGGCAGCTGCTAATAATTTAGGAGCTTCGGCTTCCTGTACAGCGACCTCACTAATACCTGGAGCTTGCGCGACGTGTACTGCACAGTACGTGATGAGTCAAGCGGACATCAATAACGGAGCTGGAATACCTGGTGGAGTGACCAATATCGCTAATGCGGAAGGTGACGGCCCTAATGGTACTGTAGAATCGCCCGATGATGAAGCGGAGACCATGTTTGAAGGAGACCCTATGCTGGCATTAGTCAAATCTGTAGCTATGCCCCTTCCTGATCCGATGATAGCAGGCAGTACGATTACGTATAACTATATGGTAGAGAATACTGGAAATGTGCTTATCAGCA
>Ga0209187_1001671_pt1 | contig 24353 bp, 12 predicted proteins | sample BantaG_FD_187430 | JGI IMG/M metagenome (GOLD analysis project Ga0209187, IMG submission 187430) | Marine algal microbial communities from Bantry Bay, Ireland - BantryBay_4 metaG (SPAdes) (version 2) | ecosystem: Host-associated > Algae > Red algae > Unclassified | place: Bantry Bay, Ireland...
TCTCTAAAATTACCTTTAATTTAAAGTCATTTGTGAACACACGTCTTTTCTTTTTCATGTGAAGTTGTTTTTTACAAGTTAGTAAATTTCAACTAAACTAGTGGTTCGGTTTCTGGGGGTAAGTATCATATGTTATAACCCTCAATTTACCCTGGGTTTTCCAAAAAAAAATCAGTACTAAAACTCCCAAAATATTCCCTATTTTCACTTCTTACCATATAAAATAAAAAACACAAAGGAATAAACACTCAACAAAGAATTTCTACAGGACATTTCTCATTCACGTTATTAAAAAACATATTACTAATAACTAAGAAGCTGTCCTTCCAAATATTTCCTTTGGTAGTTTTTTGAAAAAAAGTAACCATATGCATCAACCGGTTAATCCAGCGTTGCCAAATAAAACCGTGACAAATATTAAGCTAAAATTTAGGGTAACAAAAAAAGTATGGAGTTTAATTTTATTCTTAAGCAATTTAGTACTATCGCATATTTTGAGGCTGCTTAGTAGAAACTGATCATCTACTTTACTGAACATCTATCAGACTCGACTTTTCGTTCTCTCCATAATCAAACTTCCAATTAATCCAATCCCAACAATCACATCTACGATATTCCAGATTTCTCTCCCAAGGGCGATCTTAAAAAATGGTTGAAAGAGCAGGGCAAGACCTCCGTAAATAATCATCTCAGATTTTTTGTTCTGTTCATTTGCTTTATATGCTAAAATTCCGAATCCAATTAAGGCTGAAAACCTTACGAATTGATAGAAGCCATAAGGCATATCTAGCAGACACAAAAGCATCAGAATTGCCAGTGTAATTTTTATAAAAGTTTCACTATCCTTCATTTTCGTCTTTAAGGCTATCTAGAATGTCAGTATCAATTTTACTTATCAACTCAAATTTATTTGAAATATGCGTGGTGAAAAAGTCGTCTTGCAGTCTTGATAAATAGGAATCTGTTATAATGTCTTGCTCCAGGTAGTCTTCAAAGTCAGGATATTTTTCAAGGATCCGTTCGTTATCAATTTTTAATTTTGAGCGGATAACTTTAAAGAATTTGATTTCGCTGTATTCAACTATTTCATCCGCTTTGATTGTGTCTATCGCAACTTCAATCAATTTTAATTCGCGGGCTTCCGTCAATTCATTAGTGGTAAGCTCATTGAAGTAATCCTTTAAAAATTGCTGGCCATCTTTATTGATAGCAAGTGACAAAGCATCTAATTCGGAGTTGATGTCAATTTCTCCGAAAGTTTTATTTTCCTGATGTAAACGCTTTATCAATTTTATTTCTCGCTTGTCTATATCGCCATCACAAGCCATACAAGAAAAAGCTGTTTTGAGCAGTAGTTTATTGAAATGTAATATTTCCATATCTGATTGTTTTAGAAACCGATTCTTGGTCGGTCATTATTATTTTCTGATAATCCTTCTAGTTTCGCTTTTATAGCTTTATAGCTATGCAGTTCTTTTAATGAAACGGAAGGTTTATTATTTTTTATGGTGTCAAGCAAAATTACCTTTGAAATTCTTGAGTTCACTTTTAGTGCTTTTCTTGAAGCTTCATCACAAAGGAATTTTATATCACTGGATACGTAGTTCTCGGTTGCTTTTGCTAGTTCAGCATAATCTAAACCAACTTCTCTAGGTCTTTTTTCTAAATAAAGTTTAAACATTAACTCGCGAGCTTCAAAATCTGGTGGTGGCAAATACACCACTTTATCCAAACGTCCTGCTCTCAATATTGCCGGATCAATCGAGTTAGGTCTATTAGTTGCTCCAATTACAAAAAGTCCATCATCTCCACAATTATTCATTTGTGCTAAAAATTCATTTACCGCACTGGTATTCATATGATTTACGTTTGAATTATTACGGTTTGGAACAACTGCATCCAGCTCATCAATAAAAATGATACTTGGTGCATTTTCTCGAGCTTCATCAAAGAGATTTTTGATGTTTTCTTGTGAAGCATTTACAAATTTACTTTGAATGTCAGAAGGTTTAATCTTATAGAAATTAAATCCTATTTCTTCCGCCATTCGTTCTGCAAAGAAAGTTTTACCACATCCCGGTGGACCATATAGTAACATTCCGTTTGGAATGGTTAGACCATATTCTGCGTATCTTTCTTTTTCGTTTAAAGCATCAATAACATCGAGTTGAATAGTGTCTTTCAATCTCTGCATTCCTGCAATGGCTAAAAATCCTTGCCCTTTTTTTATTTCCTTTAATTTTGGTTTAGACGCTTTATGAGATGACGAAAGTTGTTGCACTTCTAACTCACCGTTGACGGCTTGAATAAATTCTTTAACACTCCTGAAACGATGATCGGTATTTGATTGTAAAGCTTTAGTGATAATGTTTTGTGTATGTTCATCTGTGATATTTTCGAATCGTAGAGGTTTTTTACGTTTCTCCAAAACAGCATCTTCTAGACTAATTTTATCCGATTTGTATTTTGAAATCTCTACAAACCAGGGTGGTAAACCTTCTAGTAAATGAAAGTATAGTGCTCCAACTGAAAACACATCACTTTGAATCGAAAACACTTTGTTAAAGGCTTCATGGGCTTGGTAAAATGGATTTAAACCATCCTTTAAAAAGTCCTTGTTAGATTGACTTAAAAAGCGAGCATAGCCAAAATCTATGATTTTAGGAATCACAATTTTGCCTGATAAATCTAACATTACGTTCAGGTTTGTAATGTCATTGTGGATGATTGGATTATCAAGTGAATGTAAATAGTTTAATCCATTTAAAACACCTAAAATAATATCTTTGGCCTCATACTGATTGAAAGATTGATCTCGTTTCATCTTAGCGGCTAATGTTTGTCCGCTTATAAAATCTAAAATTGCAAATGTATACTTTTGATTATTAATTATAATTTCACCGCTATCACAATAGTTAACTAAATTGGGATGCTTGATTTTCCTTAGAATTTGAATCTCTAGAACATCACCGTTTTCATCAAATTGGGTTCTATCCAATTTTGAATAAGCAAATAGCTTCAGTAGTTTAGTTTTACCTTCGAGGTCTTTTACACGATAGCTTTCGGCATAGCTGCCTTTCTTGAGAAAGAAAGTAACCTTGTACTTTTCGTTAATCGATTGACCTTTAGATAAAATATGATTATGATTTGATGCCATGAGTCTTTAATTTTGCATTTATGTATTGAAGTGCATCAATATCTGGTCTTTCTTTTAAATTTGATAATTGCTCAAAATATTCTTGAAATTCACTACCTGATAAAATTTCATTTTCAGTAAGTTCGAAAAGTAAATTTTCTACTTTTTTAATCGAAATAGAAGAATATTGTGTTCGCATATTAGCATCAATAGAAAAATCAATAAGTGGAAAATAAGCTGTAGCAGTAATTTTTTCTGACCTATCAACATTAATCGTTAAATCTACATCGCTGTTTTCTGGCAATAATGTAGGTAAATTTTCTCCGGTTATTACGACATCTAATACATGCTCACTTAATATAATTCTTGCTCCTTCGGAATTACATTCATAAATAGGAATTTTGATAAAGTCAGACTTTTTACCTGGATGAATTGGAATAGGTGTCTTTATCCCGCAGTAAGTACCGACTGCTGGCAGATTTTGGTTTTTCTCTAAACCTTTAATTGTTTTAAAAACTAACTTATCAGTTTTTTTATCTTTAAATTCAGTTCCTATATTGTAAGACAATGTTCCACTTCCAATTTTAGAACCTTGAATGATGCTAAAACTCGATGGCTCACTTTCCAGAGTATTCCCCTCGGTGTCAAATAAAACAACTTCAAAAACATTAGTTTTGCTTTCAGCGAGTTGAATTTCTACAACATCTCCAATTGTATTTATTTCCACTTTTCCACTTGACCAGGCTTTGTCACCTCTGGTAATTTCTGCAAATACTTTTTCTGGAATTTCTCCATCTGTTTTGTCAGCTAAAATTTTAATCGGAACAAATTGATCGGTTTCAACGGTTAAAAATTCGTTGGCGATTTCTAATTGAATTTTATTTTTATCTCTTGTTTGTTCTCTAACGTCTTCTGAAACACTGACCGTTGATGCATACAAGGCAGCACCTTTTGAAACTACGGTCATCGGATCAGTACTTGTGTCAGGTCGGCAGATTTGTTCTTCCAACATTTTTCTTAAAACAGGTGAAAAGGTTGGACCACCAATAAGGATTAATGAGCCTAAAGATGAGCCTTTTAGGTTGTTTCGTTTTAAGAGATTTAAACTAATATCTATTGCTTTTTGAAAAACTGGCGAAACAGCTCTGGCGACATCATCTTGAGTTACAAGAATATCTAATTCAAATTCTTCACCTAAATCATCTTCTCCAAGAATATCGCCTAAATCAGAAAGGATACAATAAGATTCATCAATAAATAATTTTTCTATTACAGCTTCTGCATAAAAATTTAATGACTGTCTTAGAGCTTGAAGTTTTTCTTCATTCTCAAGAAAAGAGTCAACGGTGTAATTTTTTTTTATAAAAGGTAAAATAAAATTATCGACAACTGCAGAATCTAAATTTTTACTGCCTAAATAATTATCACATTCGGTATCGATAAGTAAATTCCTTTTGATTAAACCAACATGAAATTCTTCTTCAAAGGAGAACACTAAAGAAAATCCTTGATGTTTTATAGAGTCTAATCCGAAAGCTATTGCCGCAGCAATAGATTTTTGCACAACTTCTATTTGTTCTAAACCCGCCAACTTTCCTGCTTGTCTTATAGCATTAATTTGATTGATTTTAAAACCGTCTGGAATAGTAATTACTGCGGCATTAATATTTTTACTTTTTTCAATAGAAAGTAAAGCTCTAATGACTTCGGCAACTAATTCTTCTGATGTAAAGTCTTTTTTCGCATTAGGGCAATAATATAGTTTATTGCTTCCTAATGTTCTAGTAAACTCAATGAATGAATTTGAAGAAGTTTTTGCCCAGCTCTCTTGGGTTTTGATTATATCCCTTCTATGTGCACTAAAAGCAGCATCACCAACTTGAATCGTTCCTTTTTTATTCACATAAACACATACAGGCATACTATCTTTTAAACTATTACTTTTTAGAATCACAGGTATTCCAGCTTCCATTTTTGCGATGGAGGCGGTAGTTATACCTATATGTATGGCGTGGGTTAGTTTCATTTTATCCAACTAATACAGAATCATCACCGCTGGGTCGTTCAGTCACAGGTATCATCTTGTATAATGGAATCAATATTTGTCTTAACTCTTCTTTATCAGGACCATTTGCGATTTTTTCCATACCTGAATTAATCAATTGTCGTGCTCTACCTGGATCACTCCAGGAATAATCACCAAAATTTTTATTGAAACCTCTTATCATTCCAATAAACTGGTATATCTCCGTCATTTTGAAGAAGAACATTTCAATTTCCTTTAGTAGAATATTTCCAAGTTTAACGTCCTTTGCTCGAATGACCTCATCTAACTGTGAGCGGAGATGATTAACAGCTTGTGAGGTTTCATCATTCCCTAATTCGCTATTGGCTTTTTCCAGTCGATAAAACTCTTCTTTTAACGTTTCTTCTAATTTTGGCCATTCAGTACCTTCGTTAAATTCATCAATTGTTTTTAAGGACTTTCTTAAATTAGTCAACACTTCCTGTTTACCATCAATATCATTTTTATTATTTTTAAATGATTTTTCAATTTTGTCTAATTCTGCTTCAACCTTTTCTACCTGACTGGCATCAGAACTACCGTCTTGTTTTAATTCTGCAATACTTCCTTTTGCTTTTCTGATTTCATTTTCTAACCAAGGGGTTTCAATTGATGTTTTCGTACTAGCAACTGCAATCTCGGTTGAATAGTCTAGATACGGGAAGTAGGCAGTAACCGTAATTTTTTCTGAACTGTCAATATTTATAGTTAAATCCACATCACTATTTTCGGGTAGAAGTGATGGTAAGTCTGCTCCGCTTATCTTTATATCAGTAACGTGATCGTTGTAGATTGCTCTTGTTCCTTCTGATCCGTACTCTCCCTCATAAACAGCAATTTTTATCATGTCCGAGTCCATTCCTGGACGAATTTGCTTTTGAGTTTTCAAACCGTTACTAGTTCCAACTGCTGGAATCGACTGGTTTTTTTCTAACCCCTTTACTGTATTAAATCTTATCTTACCTGTCGCCCTGTCTTTAATTTCAATTCCTATATTGTAAGGTAATGTTGCACTACCAATTTTAGAACCCTGAATAACATTGAAACTTGATGGTTCACTTTCTAAAATATTTCCTTTATCATCAAACAATGTAACTTCAAAAACATTAGTTTTGCTTTCAATGAGTTGTATTTCTACAACTTCTCCAATCGTATTTATTTTCACTTTACCACTTGACCAGGCTTTGTCACCTCTGGTAATTTCTGCAAATACTTTTTCAGGAATTTCTCCTTCTGTTTTGTCAGCTAAAATCTTAATCGGAACAAATTGATCGGTTTCAACGGTTGAAGATTCGTTAGCGATTTCTAATTGAATTTTATTTTTATCTCTTGTTTGTTCTCTAACGTCTTCTGAAACACTGACCGTTGATGCATACAAGGCAGCACCTTTTGAAACTACGGTCATCGGATCAGCACTTGTGTCAGGTTTACAAATTTGTTCTTCCAACATTTTCCTCAAAACTGGTGAAAGCGTTGGACCACCAACAAGAATTAAAGAGTCTAAAGAAGAGCCTTTTAGGTTGTTTCTTTCTAAGAGACCCAAACTAATATCAATTGCTTTTTGCAAAATAGGTGAAACCGCTTTTTTAAAATCATCTTGTGTTACAGTGATATCTAATTCAAATTCTTCACCATCATCATCTTCCCCTGGAATATCTCCCAGATCGGATAGAATATTATGTGTATCATTGAATGAAAGCTTAATCTTGGTTTCTTCTGCATAAAATTTCATTGCATTTCGCAGGATTTGCTTTTTTGAGTCATCAGCTAAAATGGAATCAATCACAAAGTTTTCCTGAATATAAGGTAAGATAATTTCATCTACAATCGCAAAATCCAAGTTTTTGCCCCCGAGGTAATTATCGCCTTCGGTATCAATGACCTTCATTATTCCTTCTTCAACTTTCAGTAAGGCAGCGTCAAAAGTTCCACCACCGAAGTCAAATACTAACCAAAAGCCATCCTTCTCATCAGAATCTAATCCATAAGCCATCGAAGCTGCTACAGGTTCCTGCAACAATTCAATATGACTAAAACCTGCTAACCTCGCAGCTTCTCTGGTTGCTTCTTTTTGGTTATTCTTGAAAGCGGCAGGAACTGTAATAACTATTGAATTGACATTTTCATCCTTAACAAAAGATTTCAATGTTTTTAAAACTTCTGCTGACAAATCTTCGCTTGATAGATTTTTATCAAGGTTGGAACTCGAAAACCTTTTATCAGTTCCCATCGTTCTCTTAAATTCAATAAAAACATTGGAATTTGAGTCGTCCCAATTTTTCATAGCTTTTAATTTATCTCGCCTCAATGCGTTATAGGCGCTATCACCTAATTCTTGGCTAATTACATTTTTTTTATTCTTCCTAATACTAATACAAGAAGGCATTGTATCTTTTAGAGTGTCGGTTTTTTTAATGGTTGCTACCCCATTTTCCATTCTTGAAATCGCGGAATTCGTGGTTCCTAAATCGATTCCGTAGTCAATTTTTGTTCGTGCCATTTGTTACATATTTTTATTCTCCAATGCTAACTTCAATTTGAGCTGCTTGTATCATAGCTCCTTTATAATTCACCTGTGGTTTTATGATTCTTGTAATAATTTGTTTACCTGTTTCAATTTCTTCGCTTGGGATAAAGTTTGCAGATAATTTCATACCATCTTTATATTCTTTTCCGAGCATATCAACTAATTCATAGCCGTTGGATATAAAATTATCCTGAATACGCTTTACGGATGAATTTAATTGTTTAAGTCCTTTTGTTTTCTCATCCATCCTACTCAAATTCTTTTGAATACGGATGATTTCATCTGCCACTTTTAAAGCCAAAGAGTGATCTGCTTTTTCATTAGAAGTGCCTGGTTGTGATTTGGCTGTTTCTTGTTTAACTTTTAGTTGTGTCTCTAAAACTTCGACTAATTTATTGTCCAATTTCACACTTTCTTCTTCCAGTGAAGCTTTGGTATTTCTGATTTGAGTTTCGACATCTGTTTTACTAGAAGTAATACGTCTACCCAATAACCAATATACCAAACCACCGATTAGAAGCGTCGCCAGAGTAGCAATAATCCAATACAGGCGATTTTTTGCAACATTGCTATCTAATTGGGCAATTTGCGTATCTGCCTTTTGACCAGCTTCTTGAATTTTAGTTCCAAGTTCTTTAGAATTGGTAACAATATTCTGATTGTTCGTTTGAATCAGTTGACCTAAGCTATCGATTGAGATACTTAATTTTTTATTCTCATCTTGTAAAACTGAAATAGTCTGACCTTGTCTTCCAATTGTTTGTTTTTGACTATTCAGCTTCTTAGTCAGGACATCAATTTCTTGACGTTGTTGAAATACGTTGTTCTTTATGATTGGTATTTCACTATCCAATACTTCGTCTTGTTGCTGTTGAGCAAAAAGATTTGTTACTCCAAGAAGTAGAGCAAAAAATATTATTTTATTATTTTTCATACGATTTAACCGAATATATTTGCCAATAATGACATGATAGCTATGAAGGCTATAATGAATATAATTCTAAAAAATATCTCGCCTAAACAACCACCTGAAGCATCATCAATACTTGTTGCAGCACTTCCTACTTTTTTAGCTGTAGATTTAGCTTGAGCTGCTTTAACGTCTTTCCAATAGCATAAATGCTTTACCTTATTTATTTGAATTGGACCAAGCTTACTGAGCAGAAATTCAACTAAGTCTCTGTACTTGGAAACTTTATTTTGATTTGAGCAACGCTGTATAGCAGCTACGTCATTCATAGTTATGCTACCGCTAACTAAGTCTACCACTTTGGACCAATTGATACAATTTTCCTTCATCTTATCGACTTTAGAATAATTGATGGTCTGACCATATGACATTGTCATTTTCATGGCAGAAACCTGGGCATCAATTTGTCTGCAGGCTTCATTGTAAGCACCTTTAATGGAGCTCAATATTTCAATAGCTTGATTTAGTTCCTGGTCCTTCAGATCCTCAAGAGTTGCAAGACTATCTTTTGCTCTGTCTTTTGTTAACTTACCTACTGCAATAGAGTCTGCTAATTTGGTTAGTTTTTGAGCTGATTCAAGATAGTTTTCGCTCGAATCATTTTCTTTACTTTCGTTGAAATAATCAATACCACATTGCATTATTTCATTTGCCAATTGATCCGCTACCGCCTTATATTTTAAATCGCTTGTACCAACTAATGATTTAAGCAGTGACAAGTCGCTTTTTGCGGTTGCGAAAAGTTGTAAACCATAATCGTAAGCATTTTTTTTGTTTGCCTTACGTTTCTTTTTACAACTTTCGATTTGACTTTCAATCTTATATAATGGTTCTTCTGTAAATTTTTTGGAGAGGTATTTTTGTGTAGCCCCGTTACATGCGCTGAATAATTGTAATGTTTCTGAACTTGAAAATTGATCTTTGAATTGCTTCAATAATTCATCAATCAATTTTTCAGATTGTTTTTGATTATCAATTGTAAGGGTCTCATCTGCCACAGAGTGTACGAAGTTCTCGAAGTAGTCTGATTCAATGAGTTTGATTTTAGCTTCAATTCCTTCTTTAATATCTGATTTGTCAGCGCTTAAAAGTTTGCAAGTTCCTAGATTATTGAAGGCAGAAAAGTTTTTGGAATTAACATCCCTATCGGATGTTATCTTTTCCCAGATATCAAGTGCTTTTTCTTCATTACCATTTTTCAAATATTGGATTGCCGTGTCGTCAAATGGACTAGTATTTAAAAACCAGAACAAGGCAAAATTAACTTTATCTTGATTCTGCTCAATGTTTGAAAATGCTTTGTTTACAGAATCTTCCGTTCTGTTAATATCTCCAAGAATTTGAAAGTCAAATTCTGATTCGATTTCTTTTCCGACTTTCGTGTAGGCACTAATTTTTGCCTTCTGTTTTTGCAGTTCTCTCGCAGATGCGTTTGAGAGAATACCCGCAATTCGATAAGGGTTATTTCTTATTAACTCCATATTTGCTCGGTTGGCTTAACATTCTTAGGGATACTTTTCATTTTATTCTTTCATTACGAGTTTCCGGATTCAGTTTAATTTATAACTGAGTATTAGTAACACTAAATAGTACTGTTTATATAATTGTTTTTTGCTGAATGGCTTTGTTACAAATTTAATATCTCTTTCTCCAAATGCACTTTTACTCAGTGCGTCTTCGAAAAATCACTTAATAATAATTTTATGATCTATTGAACCCCACAATAGAAGGTATGCTCCTATTTGGTTGAAATAGGTATTAAATAAGAAATGATTGTAAAAAGGAACGTAAAATGGACATATAAGGAGCGTCACATTCTCTATCCGGTAAGTTTTCTCTAGGTAAGTAAATGTAAAGATATAAAAAACATGGATATTACAAAAACAAAATTCGTATATCCCCCGAAATCGCTAGAGTTTTATTATGAAGTCCTACATAATCCATTCATTTCGTCTTCGATCCAAAAATAATTTAGTAAGATGCAGAAAAACTATCATCATAAACGCTCCTAACAATTTTTATCATTATTCACACATAGCAATTAAAATAGATTGAATGTATAGACATGCATTTCTTTAATTTTCTCCACTTCTACTATTCATTTAAAATATATTGTTCTTTATTTATATATTTGGGGATCATAAAATTTATTCAGTGTAAACGTATTACCGAATATGAAAGATTTGGGAAAAGGACAGTATTAAACTGTCAACAGACTCCAGTCTAATTTCGATTTTACGACCGTTAAATATAACTACTAATGACTTCCATGTACTTTATGACAGCTAAGGATCCAAATTACACCATTAAGGGATCGAGAGATCCCTTGGGGCTACAAGTAATTTGGCAATCCGCTGGTAGAAATATAATTCCTCATTTATCGACCGTATCCAGCAGTATTATGGATTTTCAAATTATTTCATTGGCTTATGCTTATAAGAAAGAGTTGAGTATATCTGATGATCGGACATTTAATTCATTTTTTCTTTGTTTCGAGCAGCTCATGGCGTACACTCGATTTATAAAGGATCGAGAACCTGGATTTAATGGAATAGATAAGGTTAGAAGGATGATGAATAACGAACCTAAAGAGGTTAAGATAGGATTGAAGGAACAACTTTTATCTAATCAAAAAGCCTATGGAATTTGGGGTAAGTATAATCGGCCTTTTCGCGAAATGGGGTTTTTAAAAAATGAGGAGTTAATGCGCTGTTATATTGAAAAAATAAAAGATTTTCCGCAGTTGACGAAACGTGTTAAATATATATGGAAAAACGGAGGTGATAAAACAAGTCATGTAAATACGAAGGAAATTAAAAGCTGGATTAAAATACTAGATAAGCCTAGTGGTGGACTAAATAAGATCCTAGTTTATTTAATTCTAAATGATAAACAGGATAATGAATTATTAGAAATTTTCAATAGTAATTGGAATGTACTGGGAACTCTGAATGGATATGACCTTTTTATTCGATTAAGAGAATTTAGCGGCAATCAAAATTTTAAACAGTTTATATCCCGAATTATAAATACAGAAAAAACCATTAGTCCTCTAAACCGTATTTTTCGATACTTACAAACTAAATCGTACTGGTCATTGGAGGATATCAAATCTGACGAATTGATAAATCTATGGAAAGATGTTGATGTTGATCCAAGTGGATTCTCTCCTGAGTTGATGAATCTATCTAGTTTACTTCAATCTGATAATGTACAGTTAGTAAAAGGATTGGCAAAAAGAAATGAAAAGGTTACAGCACGACGAAATGCTGCTCCCTGGCTAAGTTTTAACAATACAGAATTAAGCATCAATCACTACCAGGGAGCTTTTTATAATAAGGAATATAATCCTTCGGCTCATGCTGATTTTAATTATTTCTTTAACTGTTATTCAAGTTTGTATAAACAACTTAATTAGAGAGGATGGAAAATTATGTGCTGAAAGAGCAAATCAAACGAGTGATTGCAGAAAAGAAAGTTTTGGCGGTGATGGTTCATACGTTTAATTTTAGTCCGGTGTTTTTTGAAAATTACGTCATGCCAATTTTCGTGAATGATAATACACTGGCATTTCGGGATGAAGAAATTTATAACCGTATTCTTTGGAAGGATTGTGCGAGAAAAGATGTAATTCCTCCCATTACAGTTTATTGTGATTTCTACGCAAAGGATAACACCAAAGTTCCTTCATTAGGCTATGATATTTACTGTATAAAGATGCCTGGCGCTAAAGGTCATATCTGCAACTTTCACCCCAAACAGCTATTTATTTTATTAAAGGATAAAAAAACAGAAAAAGAGAGTTTGGTCATGCTAACTGGTTCAGGCAACATAACGCCTGGTGGCTGGTGTGATAATTTTGAGAGTTTTTCAATGGAAACCATTAACAAAAATAAAATCAGACCTAACAGCTCAAACACTAATGAATTACAGGATTATTTGGATAACGTTGCAGACCTATATGATAATAAAAATGTTAGAACAGCATCACATGTTAGGATCCACAATTTTTTAAATTATGTGGACTTAAATATAAGTTTCTTCAATAGTTTACAAATTTCTTTTACCAATTTTTTGGAAGATCAGATTCCACTTGAGGAGGTTGTTACGCTAGAAATCATTTCACCGTATTTTAGCGAACGTACTGATAATATAGATTGGTTAAAGTCGAAGGGTATAACTGATATTAGGTGTTTGATTCCAAGATTACTGAGTAATGAGATTTTATTAAAGGAAGAGACTTTTCTAGATTATCGAGATCAAGGAATTCAGTGGTCAGAATGGGCGAATGAGGAATTGAATAAAGAAATGAGAAATGTACACGCCAAGATTTATTGTTTTCATACGCAGAATGTTTGTTATACAATTATTGGTTCCGTGAATTTTACTAATCCAGCCTGGAAGAGGGTGAGTGACATCAGAAAAAATAATACTGCAAATGTAGAAACTGCATGGTTATATGAAAGAAATTATGATTCAGCATTTTTGCTGAATGATCAAATAAAATTAGACCTGGATAAACAAATTTTCATTGATAAATTAGAATTGGAGGGTGATTCAGCTGTGAATGATTTTTTCCGTGACGCACCGGATTTAAATTTTTCTATTGACTGGAGAAGAGAGGAGTTAACTATTCGTGCCAAGATAAAAACTACTTGTACGTTTTGCGGAATGCTTTCAAATCAGGAGATTGAAGATGGTAAAAGTATTATTGAAATGTCAGAAAAGGACATGAAATATTTTTCCAAACAAGGATTGATAAAGGTAGAAGTACAGCAGAAGGGTAGAGCGTGCTTCTACTATTATTACGTAAACCATATCAACATTGAAAATAAACCTTTGGGAATAAAATTGAGTCCTGATATAATTCTACGATACTGGCAATTCTTGGGAGATAATTATCATAAGAATAAACTTTCCCAAAGAATAGCAGAGGCCATAACAGATGAAAACGGAGGTGTAGTTTCCGAAAAAATGATCCATAAGTCCTCGCTTAACGAGATGGCTGCTAATTATGTTGGAATTGTAAGGCTAGAGAATTTTTTATTTAAAAATGATTTGAGAAATATAAAAGAGAAAAAAGCCCAATTTAAATTATTAGAATACTATTTACTTAGCGATAATGTTGATACCATTCCATTTTATTTAAAAGAACTTAAAACCCAGAATCAACAAAACAAATTTCAGAATAGTTCTTTATGGATGGTTCTACAGATTATTATTAATAATTTCTATGAAGTTGCCATTTCTTGGGAATATCGGAAAGTAATTGAAAGCAAGCAATTCAAACCATTTACGAAAGCATTGAAATTGCATAAAGTTAAATTAATAAAGGAAGCTGAAAATCTATCCTCTAATGTCAAAGGCCTGAAAGGTAAAAAAGAGTGGTTTATAAGACAAATTAAAGAAAAATATGACTAATAGTAAAAAGAATTATAGTGAAATTCTGAACTTGAAATCTTCGGCTATAATAGAGCAAGAAATAGCAGATAGACAGTTAGACGTAATTTTCAAGGGATACGAATATTTACAAAATCCTGAGCACAATGTATTTTACATTGCTGATGAAGTTGGATTGGGTAAAACTTACATGGCTCTGGGGATTGCTTTTTTATTTAGACATTTTTCTGAAAATAACCATCCTAATCATGATGCGATTTTAGTTCCTAAAAAGAATCTTCAAACCAAATGGAAAAATGAAATTAATAACTTCACGCAAAATAACTATAAAGGAACAAAAAAGTGTATTACATCTCAACTCGAAAAAGGAGTCAAAATAAAAGAGAGAGTTCGTCCGATTGAGAAAGATGATCTCATTTCAATTTTTCGGATGAGTTCATTTAGTGTAATCGCTTCCAGGCGAAAGGGTAAAAAAATTACTAAAACTGAGGTGAAAGAATATTTTAGAGGATGTGAGAAATGTAAAGACTATGAGAAGGTTTTATTAATTATTGAAAAAGCGCAGAAGATTGGATGGCTCAATCTAGAATTTCATAGAAGGTTACGTAATCTATTAGCCTATTTAATGAACGTGTGTTCTCCTCAATTAAACTGTGTCATCATAGATGAGGCACATAATTATAAGTATGGACCAGGATCGATTGATGATAAACAATCCATTAGAAACGAAACTACGGCCCGATTTTTAGGTGCCTTCAGGGATGATGACATATTTGATGATTTTCCAGAACTAGAAGAATTGGTTAAATTTCCATTAGCCCGAAAAGTGATATGCTTATCAGCTACTCCTAAAGACCGGAATCTGATTGAAATCAAGAACCAGTTATCCTGCTTCTGTAGCAAACACATCTTATCACCGACTGAGAACGATACAGAGATTGTTGCATCTCTCAAGAAATTTTTGATTAGAGGGAACTTGAATTATAATATTAACGGCTCAGCGATTTCGCGTAATAAGTGTACACACGAGCATAGGCAAGGCAATGTCGAAAAAGTTACAGATGCTGTACCAATTTCTTTAGAGGATGATTTTGGGAGTGTGTTTTGGCAACTACTGCAATATCAATCAATAAAACATCTTAATCAAAAAAATAATCCTTCCTTTGAGATTGGAATGATGGCTGGCTTTGAAACCTATACCGCAGGTATCACGAAAGCGCAAAGAAAAGCAGAGGAAGAAAAACGGGAAGAAAATGAAGAGGAAGAAGAGAAGGAAGATGAAAATTCTTCCGTTGCGGAATATGATCATCGGAAAGAAGGAAGCGATAATAAGAGTAGAGATATCAATGTTATCAGAGGACTAATAGATTCCTATCTTGAAGAATTTGACGAACCTCCTCCACATCCAAAGCAATCCAAGCTTGTCGAATCAATTGGTAAACAGCTAAAAGGTCAGGAGAAATCATTGATCTTTGCTAGAAGAGTAGCAACGGTCTACGAATTAGAAAGTAAATTACTTTCATTTTACGAAGAGAAAATTGTAGTTGATACTCAGCTGCAATATGTTCAATCTAAAAACTACTTAAAATCTGATGCAATAAGTTCTCTAATTCAGGTTTACCACACTGAGAGAAATACTGATAAGTTCGATGAGATGGTAGAACGATTATTAAAGAAAAAAGAGGTTAAGAGGTGTATCGAGGATCGGATGAAATCTCTTGGAATTGATGATGAGGTGTCCAAAAAAGAAATATGGATAGGACTAGCTCATAGTGAACTTGAAAATTCAGCATTTAGAGAAGAAGTAAAAAAGGTAATTAGGAGAAAAACAATTAGAATTGGATCTGATTTGTTACAAGCAACGATCGACGCTCTAAAAAAAGTTAAAGATGAATCTCTTTTACAAAGTAAGGATTTCGTAAACGAAGAAGATCAGGATAAGGAAAGAAATGATTATTTCTTTTATAAATATTTCAAAGAAGGGAAAGTAGGACATAAACATAGAAGTAAACTCTATCGTGAGTTTTGGTTCGATCTAAATCCGGTTAAGTTCAATAATCATTTTAAGATTTTTGATACTTCTGATTTAAAATTTTCTTACTCCCCAAAGAAAAAAGGAGATGCTAAAATTCCCAAGAGGCAAGCTTTTCTGAACTCCGCAAGGAAAATTACTGATCAATGGAATAAATATAATACATCGGATTCCTTTACTCAATTTAGCATAAAGGAGGGAAGACTGGCGGAGGATTCGTTTCTTACAATTCTTTTACTTGATTTATGTGAAGAAGAAATGAAAAATTGGATTAAGGTAAAGGAACAAGATTCGCCTAAAGAGTTTCTTTTATCTCTGGAAATTCTTACTACTATCTTGCTTAATATTTTCAGACATGGAAGTGGTCTATTATTAGGATATGTCGCAGATCAATCTAGTCTGGATTTTAATGAGGCAATGCGCAAACTGTTATCTGATGATTCTCCTTTCTCTCATGTTTTAGAGGAAGTAAAAACTATAATTATTGATTTTGATCTGATCATGCAAAATAATTTTGGGCAACGAGATATTAATGGAATTAGTAACGTCTTAAGTAATCTAAGACCAGTAGTTGGAGCGACAGGTAGATACACGGTGAACAAGAGTATTCTGGCGGCAAAATTCAGAATGCCGGGATTTCCTTACGTGCTAATTACCACAGACATTCTTAGAGAAGGAGAAGATTTACATACATATTGCCAAAACGTTTATCATTACGGTATTGCATGGAATCCAAGCGATATTCAACAACGTAGTGGAAGAATTGACAGAATAAACTCAATGAGCTATCGAGCCATCAACAAAAAGAAAGAGAATAATTTTGAGGATAAGGTTCAAGTTTTTTACCCCTATTTAAAGCACTCTTTTGAAGTCAACCAAATTTTTAAGCTCTTTAAAAATCTAAACAGTTTTGTTAAGACTTTTAATGATATTGCTGAGACTCAAAAGTACGATACTGTTGTTGATGTGAATGAGGTAATTGAAGAGGGTGAAATTCCGGACCAGATTACTGATAATCTGAAGTCTAAATATGATATTGATAGTTTTGGGGTTTCTTAGTTTTCATTCACGCACCAACACCAACACCAACACCAACTCCGGCAACACCACCCTAAACTTCTTATCCAACTCCTCATCATACCAAAGAACAATATACTTGGCAGTGGTTTGTTTCAATTCATACCCTTGCTCCAAGTAAGATTTAAATCGCTTTTCAAAAGTCCTGGATAATTTTAAAATAACATTCTTGTTTTCATCCTGAAAAATAGAGATATCACGCTCTTGCGGAATTAAGCGAGCGCCGGAAGAAATTGCCTTAGTATTGTAAATACAATCTGATCGTTTTGAAAAACCAAGGTAAATATCCTTTATCGCAGTCTCTATAATAATGGTATTTAAAGCTGGATACTGATTTTTATCTTCGGTATAGGTGAGGTGTGGAATCTGATCTGTTGAAAAATTGAGATTATTAGTGTGTAGATATAAGTTAGTCTTTGCGCGGGTCATGGCTACATATAGGACGCGTTTCTGTGATTCTTTGTCGAGTTGAAAATTATTGAGTAAAACAAAGACATGATCAAATTCTTTACCTTTTGATTTGTGCATCGTAGAAACCAGGATCGTACTTTTTTCCGGATGATAAAAGTCTTCTATTTTAGACTCTTTTAAAAAGGTGAGCCATTCCGTTTTGAATTTTTTTGGATTTGTATTATGAAAGGATTCAATTATTCTGGAGGCTAAATCTAGATTGGCAGAAGCGGTGTAATCATCTAATAGTTGCTTTTTTGTTGCTTCCCAGTGGTCTTCAGTAATGAATCCGTAGGCATCGTCTGTTTGCTTTAATAAGTGGTGAGTAAAGGCTTCAATTTCTAATAGTTGTCGGAGCGAAAAGCCATCTTTGTCCACAATTAGTTTTGCTGGAAACCCTTCCTGTTTTAGCAAACTGGTGATTAAGACTGCCTCATTGTTGGTATGGGTTAATACGGCAACGATTCCCTGGGGCTGTACTTTTTTTATCTGCTCGACAAGCGGGACAATTAGGTGATCTGATGGATATTTGGTTATCTCGATGGTGCCAAAATTCTGGTTATGAGCAACCAGTGGATGTTCTACTTTCATCCTGGCACTGGAAAAACGTTCTTCTAAAAATCGATTTGTGAATAAGAGCAGATTGTATTTTGCCCGATAATTTTTGGTCAAATAATGACAGTGGGCATCATGATCGGTGATAAAATTTCGCATGTATTTGATACTGGAGCCCCGGAATTCATAGATGTTTTGATCATCATCGCCGGCGGCAATCACCCGTATTTTTCCTGCTTGTTTAATGATGGAGACGATCAGCTTATATTCGGCTTCGCTGACATCCTGGTATTCGTCAATCACAATCACGCTCTTATTTTGGATACGATCTAATGGAATCTCTTCTGCCGTTATCGACTGGACTACTTTTTCTAAAACATCCTGTGATCGTTCGATATCTCCCATTCTACCCATCAACTGAAAAGCAAAGCCATGGTAAGTAAATATATCAATGTGATATGCTATATTACCAATCAATTCCTTTAACCTGTTTTTAAATTCTAATGCGGCGGGTCTGGAAAAGGTCAGCATCAAGAACTGATCTGGTTTTACATCTTCCATGAGCAAAAGTGCAGCTACCTTGTGCACCAATACTCTGGTCTTACCGGCTCCAGGACCAGCGGCCACCATAATATTATTGTGGTCACCATCTTTTACAACCTCCAATTGTTGTGGAGATAAGTCGGTAATAATTCTGGCAAATTTCTTTTCTGTAATGGTACGCTTGATCTTTCCTTTTCTCCTGCTAAAATATTTTTTGATAAATGCTTCGTATGATAAAGTGAAGTAATCTTCTACAAAAAGATTAGCAGAAATATTATTCTCCAACTGCTTCTTGGCGTACTCACCCACGATATGTATTTGTTCCGTCTTGCTTTGATAATATTGTTCTAGCTTAGCATAATCATCCTTCGTATATTGTTTCCGAGTATCGTCTACTTCTCGGGTGATTTTCATGGGACTATAATAGACCATCAATCCATCTTTTAACTCAAATATTTTTAAATGATGAAAGTAGAGTAGGATAAATTCGTATAGAATGATGGGTTCATCTACGGCCAGGTTTTCTTCCGTTGCATTTTTTAAATCCAATACGGAAAATTCAATTAACATCCGATCCGTATAATTAGGATCTTCTTTTGCTTCGGGTAAATATTTATCTCTGAGTACCGCTAGGCAATGGGTGCCGATAGTTAGTCGATTATCTATTTTTTCTTTAAATCTGGCAAATGGAATCTTGGCCACAATCCGAAATCGATTATTGGCTCGGTCTATCCTGTTTTTAATAATATAATGTACCTGCTGCCAATAATTTAAAAGGTCCTTGAGGATGACCAAATCGCATTCTATTCCATCATTGTTAATCGTTTCATTCACCTCTCGTAAACTAATATCTTTTTTATAAATACTTTCATTCGGGAAAATTATTTCAAATAATTTCTGCTCAACAAGTTTTACTTGATTAAAACGATTGATGGAATTTCTCTTTCCCTGTACCGTATAATAGTAGGCCGTTAAATCTTTATCGTTACTTAATATCCCTTGTTGTTTGAAAATATTCAATACCCTGGTTACCTCATTTTTATCTAACTCTAAAGACTCCGCAATATAATCTACTCGAGTATCCTCATTTGCTTTTGCTCGCGAAATAAGAGAACTATAAATACGTTGTGCGTTTTTATATTGAGCTTCTCCAGTAAAATGACGAATTCCAGCATCCATTTTCTTTTTCGCTTCTTCTACATTTTTTGCCAGAATACTTTGGGCAAAAATCTGTGGTGCATTTTCTTCTCTCTTCATATATCCGGATTCCTCCAGGGTAGACAAAGCCGTTTTTACTCGAGTTTCTAGATCATTTATTTCGGTATCCCAGCCTGCTCTTTTTGCTATTTCCAGGGCCGATTTGGTGAATTTCTTTGCTTTGAATCTCTTAATTCCCTGCCAGATTTGAAAGACCTCTTTATGGCTTAATTTTGTCAGATTAAGCAGATGAAAATGGGCATCTAAATCTTCTTCGTTATATAACACATAACATTTTGCTTGCAAATTAGACTGCCTACCTGCTCGCCCTGATTCCTGCATATAATTTTCCAACGAATTAGAAATGTTATAGTGGATCACCATTTTTATATTATCCTTATCCACGCCCATACCAAAAGCCGAGGTCGCTACGATAATATCCAGCGCTCCTTCATCGGACATAAACTCATCTTGTAGCGCCGTTTTTTCATCCCGCTCCAATTTTCCGTGATAAGCTTTTGCTACGATTCCTCTTTTTCCCAAATCTTCTGCTAGCCCTTCGGCCCGTTTTACTCTGGAAACATAAACTATTTTAGGTCCTTCTTCAGATTGCAAAAGCTCCATTAATTGTAAAAGTCTATCTTCTTCGTCGCTCGTTTTTATAACAAAATAATGGAGGTTTTTTCGCTTGGCACTCGTCTGATATAACATTAGATTCAAGGTCAAATGCTTTTTAAAATACTGTTGGATATCTATAATTACCGCTGGTTTGGCCGTTGCGGTAAAGCAAGAAACAGGAATGGGGTGGAGCAGCCCTTTTTCATTTTGTAGTCTTTTTAAAAACTTGGCGATGTATAAATAATCCACTCTAAAATCCTGTCCCCAGGCAGAAAAACAATGCGCCTCGTCAATCACAAAACGGTTAATCAATCGCTTTTTCAACAAACGCATAATGGTACGAGACCGTAAGGATTCGGGAGAAATATAGAGTAAGTTCGCGCCACCACTTTCCACCCGTTTGATCGCATCCCCTCTTTCTAAAGGAGATAGTAATCCGTTGATGGCTACCGCTGCGGTAATATCAAAACGCTTCTGTAATACATCCACCTGGTCTTTCATCAGCGATTGTAGCGGAGAGATGATCACGGTCAGCGAACGGTTAGCTACCCCATTCATTAAAGCGGGTAATTGAAAAGTCAGCGACTTACCTCCACCCGTCGGAAAAATCGCCAACAAGGATTCTTTTGCAAGAGCAGCTTCCACCACTTCCTGTTGCAAGGGTATTTCTCCATCCCCTTCAAAATGTCTAAAATTTTCGTAGCCAAAAAAGCGATTCAATCCTTTCACTGGATCGAGATTATGACAATACGGACAACCTCCCAATCCTTGACAATCAATTCTCAATGCATTGATGATGGTCAATGTTTCAGGAAATTGATGCTTCACCCAGGGAGGCAATAAGGACTCCGAATCATTGACCGTAATAATCGCCAATGCAAAAGCCAACTCAATCGGATGGTTTTCTATAAAATCCAGGAGATCAGCATCTCGACAAAATAATTCTTTAAAATGTTTTTTAATAAAATGGATCAATTGACCACGGTCTTCAATTAGTCCCAATTCGTTAGAAGGAAGTAAGTTGAAAAATCCATTAAAGCCCTTCACTTTTATCAAGAGACTATAATAAAATTTCTGCAACGATTTTGGTAACTGATGAAACGCTCCTACCAGATCGGTCAATAATTCTTTGGTCAACCGCGCATCTGCTAACGGATTATTTAGATCCCCACCATCTATCTGATAATCTTTAACCAAAGGATGATACGGATTTTTCGGAAATAAAAGCACCGATAAATAAAGGGTGTCTATCGTCGATCTCTCGAAAAAAGAGTGGGGGAGATCCTGATTTTTTAAAATGGGAAGATCGTGCGCAATAATGTTATGACCGCACAGGATGGAAGCAGGCGTACTAAATTTTTGAAACTTAGAAGAATGGTTTCCTCGGTATTCGTTGCCATTTAGCATGGCGCCATATTCCAGGATCTTTTTAGATTTTGGATGGACTTCCAGGTCAAAGAATAATATGTTGAGCGTTTCTAGCAAAGGTTTTGTTTAAAAGGTAACTTAAAGATATACAATAAAAGAATCTTTTTCTAATATGCATAGTATATCTTTTTTTTCAGGGTGATGGTGGTTGAATATTGCTGTTTGGATAGCTGGCGTCTAGCGAGAATGAGCTAGTTTTTAAATATAGCGCTTTGAATTATATTATCTTTTTGGAAATATTCTACGATTTCTATTGGTAGTCAAATTGTTTTTTGTACATTCATGCCTACTTACCTTGAGAAAATTTTTAGTTTTTGTTGTAAATTAAGATGTAGAGACTTTGATCGGTCAGATGCATGAAGGAGGTTGTCTACCAGACAGCTAATAAACAAATAGCGTACAATAACAATCTCATGTCTCTAACCAACCTCTCCAAAACAGATTACCTCTCTTATCTCGCTTGCCCAGAAGAACTCTGGATGTCGTATCATCAAGCCGATGGTCTGCCTGGCTTCTCTTTGGAAGCACAACATAAAGTGGAGCAAGGGAAACCTCATTGACCGACTCGCCCAGGACTGGTTTAAAGAAAGTTGTATCATTGACGACGAGGCCATTGATCCAGATCAGGTTGCTTTTCAGTATAAGGTGACGGCGGGTAACTATCTGGTGAAGGCTGACATCACCGTTTTTTCCGAACCAAAGGTTTGTGATCTCTACGAGGTAAAGTCGGGTACTGGCTTAAAACAAGAACACCTGTATGATATTGCTTTCCAGCGGATGGTCTTTGAACTGGCTGGATATCAGGTCAACCGTACTTTTTTAATTTATGTAAATAGCAAATACGCGATTCAGGATCCAATTGATCTCTGTGAGTTTTTTGGAGTGGAAAATGTAACTGCGGAGGTAGACGACCTAATGGGGCAGACCCGGACGAGCGCCGTAGACGCCTGGAACTGGCTCCACCGGAAAAGTTTACCTGCCTTGACGGAGATTACCTCGCTTTGCGGAAATAGATTAAACTGTAGTTATCTGCAACAGTATTACGAGGCCATTCCGGAATATTCCGTTTTTAATATTAGTCGAATAGGTGCAAAAAACTAAATTTGTTACTGGAGATGGACATCCTCGATATCCTCGATGTGCCCGCAGATTTTGCACTGTCAGATAAGCAAAGGACACAGGTGAACGTGGCTCAGAAAAATGAACCGCTGATCCAGGCCGCCGAAATAAAAAAGGTATTGGATGGTTTAGCTTATCCGCTTTATTTTTTAGATTACGAAACCTTCGCTTACGTGATGCCCTGCCACGAAGGACTCTTTCCGTACCAGCAAATGATCTTCCAATACAGCCTTCACGTCATCGAATCTGAAGGGAGCGAGGTACAACACTTTGAGTATTTGATGCCATCCAAAGAAACATCACTGGACGAAATTTTTACCCAGATGGTCCAGGAGATTCATCCCTCGGAAGGGACTGTTTTAGTTTGGAACCAAGGCTTTGAAAAGACGCAAAATAAATTGATGGCCGAACTGTTACCGGCTTACGCGGATTTTTTATATTCGGTCAATGATCGAGTGTATGATTTAATGAAGATTTTTACGCAGGGTCTCTATGTGCATCCTCAGTTTAAAGGAAAAACATCCATCAAAAAAGTCCTCCCGGTGCTTTGCCCGGAATTGAGTTATGGAGATCTGGAAATCCAAAACGGAATTGCAGCGGTTATCAATTGGCATCACATGACCGACGGCAGAATGTCGAAAACGGAGGCAAGCCAGACTTACCAGGATTTGTTGAAGTATTGTTGTTTGGATACCTGGGCGATGGTGCGGATTTGGGAGAAGTTAAGATGTTTAGTCCACGTGTAAGGACTTCAAGTGGGGTATTAAGTATAAACATTTAAAGTATATTGTTATTTTTAAAATAAAAACTCTACCCTTGCTTTGTGTAGTTAATATGTTTTACGTACATTTATATTTACTTACCTTGAGAACGTTTATCAACATCTAGATATCAACAATTCGAAAATATAGTAAACAAAACTGATGATGAAAAAGTTATTATTCCTTTTTATGCTCACCCTTATATTCGGCTGTGTTTCTGAGTCAAACTACCAAGAAGTAGTGGAAGAAAATAAAGCGCTAAAAGCTGAAATAGAGGATGTTAGGTCTGAATTAGAAGGTATTAAATTTGGTATTCCTACACTTTTGAGGGAAGCCAGAAATTCCTTCGAATTGAATGATTTTTTAACAGCCAAGCAAAAAATTGAGGAACTCACTGATTTCCACCCTAATGCTAGCGAAACAGCAGAGGCAAGAAAAATGCTTCCTGCCATAGAGGAAGAATTCCAATGGACTA
>Ga0209187_1001672_pt1 | contig 24352 bp, 21 predicted proteins | sample BantaG_FD_187430 | JGI IMG/M metagenome (GOLD analysis project Ga0209187, IMG submission 187430) | Marine algal microbial communities from Bantry Bay, Ireland - BantryBay_4 metaG (SPAdes) (version 2) | ecosystem: Host-associated > Algae > Red algae > Unclassified | place: Bantry Bay, Ireland...
AATTCAACGGATTGGTAATCAACGTGCATCTAGTGTATTAGATTTAAGTATAATGGATCCAGTCGCTCAAAAGACTGCCGATATTTTGAATACCTTAATTGAGGTGTATAATGAAGAAGAGATTAAGGATGAAAATCTGGTTTTTAGGAATACTTTGGATTTTATTGATACCAGAGTCGCTAGTTTGGTCTATGAATTAGATTCTGTTGATGGTGGAATTCAGCAATTTAAAAGTGCGAATGAAATCATCAGTAATACGGCTTCTTCAAGTATGGATTATACGCTTGGGGAAATTCGGAAAGCTATTCAGCAAATTTCTGATTATGATATTCAAAAAAATCTACTTGAATCATTAGAAAAGTTTTTAATCGAAAAAGAAGAATACAAGCTAATACCTGCTAATCTTATTGCTGAAAATCCAGTGCTTTCTGGTTTAGTCAATCAGTATAATAGCCTCGTATTACAGTACAAAAAAATTACTGCTACTGCCAGTGATTTGAATCCGTCAAGAATTGCTATTGAAGGCCAAGTTGAAGATATTCGAAGTCTGATCATCGAGACCATTCAAAACCTTCAAAAAGATATTCAGATTCCGATTGCTAAAATTGAACGAAATATTGAAGAGTTAAAAAATAGTATCAGCAGTGTTCCAGGAATTGAAAAAAAGCTCATCGAGAAAATGCGGACGCAAGCTGTCAAGGAGAATTTATTTTTATTCTTACTACAAAAAAGAGAGGAAACAGCATTGTCTGAAGCGGTAACGACAGCTAAAACCAGAACGATTGACCGAGCTAGAATACCTGGTTATCCAGATTATCCAAAAAGAAAAATGGTAACGGTTTCTAGTTTTGTTTTAGGTTTTGCCATTCCATTGATTATTGTTTTGTTGCTTGGCTTTTTTGAAACTAAAGTAGATTCGGAAGAGACCATCAAAGAATTAACTAACATTCCAATTCTTGGACAAATTGCTTATAAAAAAAGCGAAGAACATATCGTTGTAAAGCAAGGAAATCGCTCAGCAATTAATGAGATGTTTAGATTGTTGCGAACCAAACTAAATTTTATAAATCAAGGGAAAACTAAGCAAAAAATTCTAGTAACTTCCTCTGTTTCAGGAGAAGGGAAAACTTTTATTGCATTGAATCTCGGAATCACACTTGCTCTATCAGGTAAAAAAGTAGTATTGATTGGATTGGATTTAAGAAAGCCAAAATTGGGTTCTTATTTAGGTTCGATAGGAAATCTAGGGATTACAAACTTTCTAATTGGACAAAATTCTTTAGAGGAAATTACACAAAAATATCCAGATCAAACGAACCTTTCTTTTATCACGAGTGGTCCAGTACCTCCTAATCCTGCAGAGCTAATCCTGTCCGATCAGATGGGAATTCTGCTCAATAAACTATCTGAAGAATACGATTATGTGCTGATCGATACACCACCGATTGGTTTGGTTTCTGATGCGCTTTTGCTCAGGGACTTTATTGATAATATGCTAATTGTTGTGCGTCAAAATATGACGAAAAAAGATATGTTGAAAAGTTTGAATTCAATGCACGAGAACGAAGAGGTTCAAAAAGCTAGCATTATTTTTAATGGTGTAAAAAGTGGTAAAAGCTATTACGGATATGGTGGATATAATCAAGGATATTATATAGATGAAGACTAAAAACAATGATGTGTATATGATCGCCGAGATAGGACAGGCTCATGATGGCAGCTTAGGTATACTGCATTCGTATATAGACGCGATTGCAAGTACTGGGGTCAATGCAATTAAATTTCAGACGCATATAGCTGAAGCCGAAAGCAGTCCTGCTGAACCTTTTCGGATCAATTTTTCTTACGAAGATGCTACTCGGTTTGACTACTGGAAAAGAATGTCTTTCAGTATAGATCAATGGGTCGAAATAAAGAAGCACTGTGAAGAAAAAGGCATGGAATTTATATCCTCTCCGTTTTCCCAGGCAGCAGTTGACCTTTTGGAATCTATTGATGTAAATCGATATAAAATTGGTTCTGGTGAAGTGACAAACTTTCTCATGCTTGAAAAAATTGCCAAAACTGGAAAGCCAATTATTTTATCATCTGGAATGAGTTCTTTTAAAGAATTGGATGCAACTGTGGATTTTCTTAGACCTTTTGGAAATGATCTTAGTATTCTACAATGCACGACAAGTTACCCGACACCAGCGGAACGAATCGGACTTAATGTGATAGGGGAACTAAAAGAGCGTTATCCAAATATTGCAGTTGGTCTATCAGAGCATTCTGGAAAAATTGCAACAGGTATCGCTGCTGCAAGCATGGGTGCTGAGATTTTAGAGTTTCATGCCGTCTTTGATCGTCGGATGTTTGGTCCTGATGCAAGTTCTTCATTGACGATAGATGAGGTAACTTCTTTGGTGGAATCTATCCGGTTTATAGAAAAAGCTATGCAAAACCCCATTGATAAAAATGATCTGAGTCCGTATACAGGATTGAAGAAAATATTTGAAAAGACAATTGCTATTAATAAAGATTTACCCAAGGGTCATACTATAATGTTTGATGACTTAGAAGCAAAAAAGCCAGCAAATCAAGGTATTCCAGCTCATTCATTTAGAGAAATAATTGGAAAAAAAGTAAATCGAGATTTGGAAAAATGGAGTTTTTTAAAAGAAGAATATATCAGTTAAATAACCTAAAGAAATGAATAGAAAAGCATTTAAAATAATGCTAAAAGGAAAATTACTTAGGCAAAAAAACTTTTCGCTTAATGATTCTATTTTTATTATTAGTTCGCCAAGAGGTGGTAGTACCTGGCTTGGAGAAATCTTTAGTGCTATCCCTAATACAATTATAAACTGGGAGCCTTTTCATCCCGTACATGGAGTGCTGCCAAAGGATTTTAATGGTGGAGATGCTATTTTTATTCCAGAGGAAGAAACATCGAAAGAGATGGAGATAAGTATAATGGATATATTAAATTTTAAAAAATATACCAATTTTACTTTAAGTTTTAGCAGTCTAAAAAAAGTGGTTAAAAGCAAAATCGTCATTACGAAATCAGTAAGAACAACCTGCCTGATTCCTTGGATCGTTAAACATGTTCCATTGGTTCGAAAACCAGTTTATTTGCTTCGTCATCCGGTAGCTATTTCTTTTTCTCACCTTAAAGCTTTTGACAATATGGAACTTCCAATGCAAAAGTATGTAGTCCCTGAGATGATCAATAATGAGAGGTTTTTAAAACACAAAGCCTACCTTAAAAGTCTTAATTCTAAAATTGAAAGGCAAGTTGCGTTTTGGTGTCTAAATAATATTGAAGTAATCAATCATCCTGACCATGGCAAGAAGTGGATTGTAGCATTTTATGAAAACTTAGTACTTGATCCAGAAAATGAAACAAAAAAAATATTCGATGCACTTAACCTTTCTATAGACCCTGATTTTATAAAAAAAATCAATTTCCAAAAACCAAGTCAAACAGACATGAAACAAGATTTTATAAAAAATGAAATGAAACAATTAGAGAAGTGGAAAGACTGGTTAAGCAAAGAAGAAAAAGAAAAGATTCAAGATATCTTCGATTATTTTGGACTAAAGTTATACTCTGCTTTTGAAGTATTACCCAAAGTTCACTAACGCTTCTAAGTTTAAATGAATGTAATGATTCAGTAAATTGAGAGAATAAATATAAATAAGCATCTGACTTGTTTAAAATAAAATTATAAAATGCCAAGAAAAATATGCGTAGTCGTCACTGCACGACCAAGTTATAGTCGAATTAAAACGGCATTAAAAGCCATTGATGAACATCCAGATTTAGAGTTGATGTTGGTTATTGCCGCCTCAGCACTGTTGGGTCGTTACGGTACAGCTGTTCAATACATCGAGGCAGACGGTTTTAAAATTGCAGCCAAAGTATTCAATGTTTTGGAAGGAGGTAATCTTGCAGCTCAAGCTAAAACTACGGGATTAGGTATCATAGAGCTGACCAATGTTTTTGAAAATTTAAAACCAGATGCTGTTGTCACGGTAGCAGATCGTTTTGAGACAATGTCGACAGCTATTGCAGCATCTTACTTGAATATTCCATTGGTTCATATCCAGGGTGGAGAAGTTACTGGAAATATAGATGAGAAAGTTCGTCATGCCATTACTAAGCTGTCAGATTTGCACTTTGTTTCTACCTCCAAAGCATTAGAGCGCGTTGTGAAAATGGGAGAAGATAGAGCCAAGGTATATCTTACTGGATGTCCTTCAATTGATCTCGCACATGAAATTCTTTTGGATGGAAAATTAAATTTCAATCCTTATGAAAAATACGGCGGAGTGGGCAGTAAACCAGATTACAAAAATGGATATCTAGTAGTTATGCAGCATCCAGTGACTACAGAATATGAAGCATCAAGAGAACAAGTGAAAAAAACCTTGGAAGCCATTTCTCAATTAAAAATTCCAACTTTTTGGTTCTGGCCAAATGTGGATGCAGGATCTGGGGGAACATCAAATGCCATTCGTTCATTTCGAGAGAATAGAGAGGTAGAACACATTCATTTCTTTAAGAATATGACACCCTTTGACTTTTTGAGGCTTCTAAAAAATAGTATGTGTTTAGTTGGAAATTCCAGTGTTGGAATACGGGAATGTGCCTATCTTGGAATTCCAGTTGTCAATATAGGTACGAGGCAAAACGGGCGAGAAAGAGGTAATAATGTTATTGATGTTACCTACAAAGAAGAAGATATTATGGCAGCTATTTCGAATCATATAGATCATGGATCATACGATCAGGTTAGTACTTATGGGAATGGATCGTCAGGACAAAAGATTGCTGATATATTAGCAGAAGCACCTTTGACTTTTCACAAAATTTTGAGTTACTAGCGGTCTTATAAAGCAGTTTTGAATAATTATTTACAATTAATATAATGAAAGAAGACATCTTAAAATATTGGAACGAAGAAAATCTAGGAGACTATTTTCAGGAAAAAATAGGAATGGATAATCGAGATGTTTATGATGCTGTAAGTGGTACAGTAACCACGGCTATCCCAGCGGATATAGAAGACTTGGTAAGATTGCACCGTCTAATAAGAAGTCGTAAAAGTTTTACCGTGTTGGAATTTGGGGTCGGTTTTTCAACAACTATTATTGCGGATGCATTGAAAAAAAACAAAGCAGATTGGTTGGCTCTAGAAAGTCCGCCAAAAGTCAGAAATCGATTTCAGTTTCAATGTTTTTCAGTTGATACTTCAGAAGAATGGATATCCAAAGCTGAAGATAGACTTCCTGCAGCATTAAAAGATTTTGTTCATTTTCATTTTAGTGAAGTAGAGATTGGCACATATCAGGATCAGATGTGTCATTATTATAAAAATCTTCCAGATATAGTTCCAGATTTTGTATATCTCGATGGTCCTGACCCTCAAGCTGTAAAGGGATCTATTAATGGAATGAGCTTTCAATGTATGGAACGAACTGTCATGTCAGGAGATCTTCTGCGGATGGAACCTATTTTACTACCCGGAACTTTTATACTTATTGATGGCCGTACCAATAACGCTCGATTTTTAAAAAACAATCTAAAGAGGGAATATGAATTCTTCTGGGACAAAGCTGGAGATGTAACTACTATCGAATTGGTTGAAGAGCGACTTGGAAAATATAATCTACTGGGGAGTGATTTTTTTAATTCTGATAATAAATGAAAATACTAGCACTCATTCCAGCAAGAGGAGGTTCCAAAGGTGTCCCTCGAAAAAACATCAAGCTATTACATAAAAAGCCCTTGATAGAATATTCTATTAGTACTGGGCTATCTTGTGATTTATTCGACAGTGTCGTTGTGTCTACTGAAGATGAAGAGATCGCGGGTATAAGTAGGGCTGCGGGAGCGGAAGTACCTTTTATGCGACCTGCAGAGTTATCGGAGGATAAGTCGCCGACGATAGATTTAGTGATTCATGCCCTTCATTTTTTTAATGGAAAAAACATTCATTTTGATGCAGTCTGTCTACTTCAACCAACCGTCCCATATAGAGCGCTGAGTGATTTGAATGCTGCAATCAAAAGATTTATTGATAGTGATGCAGATACTCTATTTACGGTAAGAGAAGTACCTCATAAATACAATCCACATTGGGTGTTTGAAGAAGATAATACTACTGGTTTTTTGAAAACAGTTATTAGCGATCAGTTGCGAATAAAAAGAAGACAAGATCTACCCAAAGCTTACCATAGAGATGGATCTGTTTACTTGATAAAAAGTAATATAATTCTAAATCAAAAAAATCTTTACGGCCCAAAAATAATTCATTATGAGATGTCCCAATCGCCAGATATAAATATTGATACCCTTAGCGATTGGAATGAAGCAGAACAATATAATAACTACATCGAATAAAGAAAATGAAACGAACGAATATTTGCTATATAATTTCACATGGATTTGCAGCTAGAATGCTCCTTCAAACTGGCCTGATCCAACAATTGACCGAACATGGCAAAAGTATCGCTATCATTACTCCTGATCCCGATGATAAGAATCTAATTGAATTAAAAACTAATCCACTTGTAAAAATTTACGACCCTGAAATTCAGCAAACGATCTGGGATGATGACTATGGTTTTAAGCGTATGTACTATCTCGAGGATTTAAAAAGTAATCCTGTTTTTTGGGAAAAACATTTATACTCTATTTTTTATAGTAAATCCATCCATCCTTGGAAAAGGATTCGTCCTTTTTATTACTATCTGATTTATCAACTGATAAAACTCTTTCCATCTATTCGTAGTCGATTTCAAAAGACAGAAGGTAAGCATTTGATTTCCAAAAAAGCAAGTAGTCTGATCAAAGAAATACAGCCTGAGTTAGTTGTGTCTACTTATCCTATTAATTTTCTAGAAGCTAAATTTCTTTATGCTGCTAAGCAATTGGAAGTAAAGACTATGATCCATTTATTAAGCTGGGACAACATAACTAGCAAAGGAATTTTTCCTGTCATTCCAGATTATTTTATAGTTTGGGGGAAGGTGATGTTTAGAGAATTAAAGGAATATTACGGTGTATCTGATTCACAGGTGCAGATTTGTGGCGTCCCTCATTTTGACCATCATATCAATGTGAAAAAAAACCCAGGATATGAAGAATTGTTGGTAGAATTGTCACTTGACCCGAATAAACCATATTTGTTTGTGGCAATGAGTTCGCCTCGCTTTGCACCTCATGAAATAGATATTGTAGAATGGCTAGCCAAAGCAATCAACGATAATGTTTTTGGAAAGGACTTGCAACTTATAATTCGACCACATCCACAAAATGTTCAAGGTGCTTTATCTGACAAAAAATGGATAGGTCGACTTGATAATTTAAGAGGAGATAGAATAGCTGTGGATTACCCTCAACTTTTAAAAAGTAAAGTTAGATGGAGCATGCGGAAGTCAGATATGGATCATCTCTCAAATCTTTTATTGGGGTGTAGTATCTGCCTTAACTCAGGTTCGACAGTCTCTATTGATGCCTTGATAATGGAAAAGCCTGTGATTTTGACTTCATTTGATGGTGATAAAAAATTAAATTATTGGAAATCAGCAAGAAGATTGATAGACTATACACATCAAAAGAAGTTTGTAGCTTTAGGTGGAGCAGAGACTGTTTTTTCTTATGAAGAATTAGAGCAATCAATTCATAAATATTTGGAAGACCCAAATTATAGATCCGAAGAAAGACAAAATGCTCTTAGCATGGAATGCCATCTCAATGATGGAAAATCGACAAGCAGGGTAGTAGAAACGGTACTTGAGTTTTTGAAGAAATTAAATGCCGTTAATGTATAATTTATCCCATATACATATAGATTTAGACCGTGTTTTGAGAAATCTCTTTTGTGTCTATGCTTTTTCATTACCGTTCGAATTGGCATTAGAGATACTTTTTGATATTGATACGATTTTTAAGCCTTTTCGAATCATGTCCCTGATTATTATTGGAGTATTTGTAATTCGAATATTCAAAATCCGACTTTATCTGAATCCAAAAGACAAAACTGATTTACTATTATATGCTGTTTTTATTTATGGGATATTGATCTCTTTTGTCCGAATCATTGGTGGCGTATTTAATTTTGGTCTTTTTTATAATGACCTCTTTCAGTTTGGTCTGCATATAGCATCTTTTTTTATTTTTAAAGCGATTCCTTATTCTCAAAAGCAAATGCTTAAATTGTTTAAATGGTTTTTCTTTGGAATGTTAACCAATGCAGGCTATATTTTTACAGAATTCGTGATTTTTGGTCATCATGGAAGACAAGCTGGTTTTACAGATAATCCTAACTATGGTTCTCTAGGTTTGGTTGCGGGAATTATTTTCTTGATGCTTCAGACCAATTATATTCGTCGTTTTTGGAAGCAAATAGTGAGTATTTTACTAATCTTGTTTTTAACTTATATTTTTATTATAGAAGGAAGTCGTACTGGACTTGTAATGCTGATTATCGCCAATATATTCTTTTTCTTTTTTTCCACTTTTCGGAAAAAAGTTATGGTGCTAATTATTAGTGGCCTGATCGTATTATTGATAATACCTCAGAATTTAGATAAAGTAACAGTAGGTGGCGGCCCTTTGATTTTAGTAGCGAGGGTGATGTATGATATCGAACATCAAGAAGAAGATGTCCGATTTGTAGTCTGGAGAGGTGTATTTAGAACATTAGAAGATGTTGGATATATGGGGATGGGAATAGGACAGTTCAAGGCAAAATTTGCTAAGTACTACAGCGAAGAACCCAATGAACTAATTTTAGAAATGGTCAATCGTGGGTATTTTTTATCTACACACAATGATTACTTAGCCATCCTGACAGATTATGGTGTTCCAAGTTTATTGTTCTACATATCCTATTTGTTTTTCACTCTAAAAAAAGTTACACGACGTATGCTTTATCCAGAGGAGGATCCAGAATCTCAAATGATTCATCGACTTGCTTTTATTCTGTTTTGCTGTCTTATTGTTTTTGGAATTGCGGCAGAAAATTTTCAACATCCTTTATTCTGGTTTTTATTGGCGTTCTCTACTAAAAATTTTATTCGCAAACAATCTTTAATGGAATTAAATACCTAGCAATTTATGAAAAAATTTATAAATAAAATACTAGTAAAAACACTGGGATATCCTTTTTCAAAGTACAGATCTAAACAAGATAAAATCTTTGAGACCCAGAAATACTTGTGCGAACGGGATACAAATCCAGTGATTTTTGATGTGGGAGCATTTACAGGTGAGACTGCACTTACATATCTTAAATATTTTGGGAAAGATTGTTTAATTCATTCTTTCGAACCATTCCCTGAATCTTTCAAAAAACTAGAGGCAACTACCCAAGACTTAACTAACGTAAGTGTTCATAATGTAGCATTGGGACAAAAAGGAGGGACAGTAAATTTGCATGTCAATAATTTCTTAGCTACTAATTCTATATTACCTAGTGATCCAAAAGGAATCGAGGCATGGGGATCAGGATTACTGGAAACTAAATCAAAATTAGAAGTTCCTATGCTTACAATAGATTCTTTTGTTGAGGACTATAAAATCAAAAAAATAGACATACTTAAGATGGACACTCAAGGCTCGGAATATTTAGTGCTTGAAGGTGCCGAAAAGACAATAAAAGCGGGAAAGATCAAAGTAATTTTTGCAGAAATTATTGTTATGCCTACTTATAAAGGGCAGATGGATTTTGATGATATATTTAAAATGTACAAAGACTATGGTTTTGAACTTTACAGTCTTTTTAATTCAACAGATAAAAATGAAAAGTTGAAATATATGGATGGCATTTTTGTTTACAACCCTATAAAATAGAAATTACAATGGCCAGTATTAGCAGAAAAATCAAAAATAAATTCTATTCCAAATCCACGCCAGATTTTTTATTTAATCTTTATTTCAATTGGAAAAATAAGAAAGATAAAAAGAAACTTTTTAAGATTTTGGAAAGTAAGGTGGATCTTATGAATGAAATTCCTGAAAAGACACAATTGCATTGGAGTCAAAGAATCCAAAATGTATTAGATGATCCGAATAACATTGATATACCCAGACACAATAATGCAGGTCAATTGATCGATAATCTTCTTCAGATGCACAACGGAATATTGATCGATCCTCTCAGTTATTATAATCTGCCTATGCTGAAGATGTTGATGGATAATAAAGGTGTTCATGAACCACAAGAAGAAAAAATATTTCAGGAAGTTTTGAAGAACTTGACTAAAAAATCTGAAATGACAATGCTTGAATTGGGTGCTTATTGGTCATTTTATTCCATTTGGTTTAAAAAAGTATTTCCTGAAGCGCAATGTTTTATGGTAGAACCAGATCGGAAAAACCTCGTATATGGCAAGCGAAATTTTAAGTTAAACAATCAAAAAGGAATCTTCATCCATGCGGGTATCTCAAGTCAAAATAATATCGCAAAAGGAATATTGACGGTAGATTCTATTTGTTCATCCAATAAAATCAAATTTCTAGATATTCTACATGCAGATATACAGGGGTTTGAATTAGAGATGTTGCACGGGAGTGATAGAATGTTGTCTGAAAAAAGAATTGGTTATGTTTTTATTTCAACTCATTCTAATAATTTACATGTTGATTGTCAAAAATTGCTTGAAGAGAAATATGATTTTTCGTTAGTGGCTTCAGCTGATCTTGACGAGAGTTTTAGCTGGGATGGGATATTAGTAATGAAAGCTAGGGATTATAATGGAATAGATCGAGTTTCTATTGCCAAAAGAGTAAAAAAGACTATATGAACTTTAGAAGAACATTAGCAAGAATAAGAAAGAAATTGTTTGCTAAACCTTTCCATAAAGATAAAAGATACCAAGCCTACTGGTTTGATAAAGTACTAAAAGATGAATCTGCTTTCATTGTTCAGATTGGCTCAAATGATGGTAAAACTGGTGACCCACTATATCAATTAATGCACAAGCATCATCATTGGAGTGGGTTATTTGTGGAACCAATACCTGAGTATTTTCAAAAATTAAAAAATAACTACAAAGACTCTAGTCGTTTTTCTTTTGAAAATGTGGCTATTAATGAAGGCAAAACAATGACATTTTACTGGGTTGATTCAGAAGCGAAAGAATCCATTCCTGACTTACCCTATTGGTATGATCAATTAGGATCGTTTGATAAAGGACACATAATTAATCAATTGGACGGCATACTGGAACCCTTTATTCGTACTAAACAATTAGAAGGAATAAGTCTATCATCCTTATTGAATAGAAATGGTATTGACAATATATCTATTCTTCATATTGATGCAGAAGGGTATGATTGGAAAATTTTAAGCCAACTAGATCTTTCTATCTTTCAACCTAATTTTATTCTCTACGAATACAATCATCTATCCTCAAAAGATAGACAAGCTTCTTTTTCTTTTCTAGAAAAAAACTATGAGCTTTTTGATGTAGGTATCGATATCTTAGCTGTTCATAAAAATACGAAGTCAGAATATCTAAAAGGAATGAAGAAAAATATTAAAAAACTACAGTAAACTTCATCTAGAAAATGAAGCTATTCGTATATGTATATAAAAGTATATTTTTATGATCAGTATATGTTTAAAAGGAGGGATGGGTAATCAAATGTTTCAATACGCTTTTGGATTGAAACTTGCTCATGAGCTTAATACTGAGTTAAAATTAGATCTGTCCTCATTGTTGGACCGCAGTAAAGGAGATTTTGTGTATAGGGATTATGACCTCCCTGTTTTTGATGTAGAAAATAAATTTTTAGTCTCTCCAAGTTTCTTAAAAACATTTTATAAAATTAGATCTTCTACACTTTCTAAAATCCTTCGCAATCAAATCAAGAAAAATAAAAACTACATCAGAGAAGACCAATTTCATTTTCAACCTGAATTGCTTGAAAAACCAATCAATGAGACTATCTATGAAGGTTGGTTTCAGAGTCCAAAATACTTTGAAGGAATAGAAGATAAAGTCCGTGAGCATTTTAAGTTTAGAAATAAAATTCTTCCAGAATCGCAATCGCTGTACCATGAAATAAAATCTACAAATTCGATCTGCCTTAATGTACGCAGAACAGATTTCTTAAAAGTGGACAACCTTAATACAACTTCAAAAGAATATTTTTTGGAATCAGCACAAGAAATGGCATCTAGAGTGGACAACTCCAATTTTTTCATATTTTCAGATGATGTATCTTGGTGCAGAGAAAATATAAAACTCGACTTTCCAAGTAAAATTGTCGATTATAACCACAAAGGATTTAAGTTTTCAAATTATATGCAATTAATGAGTGCATGCAAGCATTTTATTATTCCGAATAGCTCCTTTGCGTGGTGGGCTGTTTGGCTCAATCAAGATCCTACTAAAATCGTTATTGCTCCTAAAAATTGGTTCAATGATTTGTCTATCGATACATCGGATCTAGTGCCAGCAGAATGGATAAGAATGTAGATTTGTAAACTCTAATTAATACATAGACAACATGTAATCCAAAAAGGCCTCTGATTACGTAAATAATATCAAAGAATGCATCACAAATCTTAAGATGAATAAACTATTAGTAACAGGTTCATCCGGCCTAATCGGATCAGAAGTAGTACGATATTTTAGCAAAAAAGGATGGGAAATCTATGGGATAGATAATAATATGAGAGCCGACTTTTTTGGTGAGCGTGGAGACACAAGATGGGTTCAGCATCAGCTAAAAAATGAATGTTCGAACTTTCATCATGTAGAACTTGACATTCGAGATAGAACAGGAGTCTTAGATCTTTTTAAGAAAATTAAACCTGACTACATATGTCATACAGCAGCACAACCCAGTCACGACTTGGCGGCAAGTCGCCCGTTTGATGATTTTGATGTCAATGCTGTAGGCACAATGAATCTACTTGAAGCTGCAAGGCAAAATTGCCCAACATCACCTTTCGTACATATGAGTACCAATAAAGTATATGGGGATGCCCCAAATAATCTCAATCTTGTAGAATTAGAAACTCGATGGGAATATGCAGATGAGGCGTATTATAATGGGATAGAAGAAAATTTCACTATCGATCAATCCAAGCATTCCCTATTCGGTGCATCCAAGGTTGCAGCTGATATTATGGTGCAAGAATACGGACGGTATTTTGACATGCCTACTTGTGTATTAAGAGGTGGGTGTCTTACGGGACCTAATCATTCCGGAGTAGAATTGCACGGATTTTTAAGTTACCTAATTAAGGTCAACATTTCAGAAGAAGAATATACCATATTTGGTTACAAAGGGAAACAGGTAAGAGACAATATACACTCCTTAGATGTAGCGAAATTCATGGATGCATTTTTTGCCGAGCCTCGAATAGGTGAAGTTTACAATATCGGAGGTGGTAGAGATAATAGCACTTCAATTTTGGAGGCATTTGCACATATCGAAAAAATTACTGGAAAACCAATGAAATATAAATATAGTGATCAGAATAGAAGCGGAGATCATATTTGTTACATCTCGAATCTAGCAAAGATAAAGTCACACTATCCACAATGGAAAATCACTAAAAGTCTTTCAGATGTATTTGAGGAGATTGCTAAAAGTTGGGGACAAAGACTTGACTTATGAAAATATTAATTGTAAGTTGGAGCATCCTTCCAAGTAAAGGAGGATCAAGTATTATCATTGAAAATCTCGCTAAAAATTTCAGCAAAGATGAGTTAGTGGTATTTGGTGGTAGAAAAATGTTTCAAAAAAACGACTTTCCTCGTAATCCAGATGGACCTAAGTTTCGTTATTTCTTCAGTGAGCTTTATTTATTTGGGAGAGGTTATAGATATTTTGTCTGGTTTCGAAAATTGACATTTAAACCCCTAATTAATAAAATTAAGAAACTCATAAAGGAGGAAGGAATTGAATACATCATTGGAGTATATCCGAATCCATTTTACTGCTTAGCCTCATCTATTGCAGCTAAAGAAATGGGCATTCCTTTTAGTTCCTACTTTCACAATACATATACTGAAAACAAGGCAATCACTGATCCCAAAGCTGAATCCATTCAAAAGCAAATTTTTGAATCATCTGAAAATATCTTTGTGATGAGCAATGGAATGAAGTCATTTTATCAAGAAAAGTATAAGGGTTTCAAATTTGTCTCATTGGTACATACATTTAATAAATTTCCAAAAGAAACATCCCTGAAGGGAATACCGGGTGAAGGCAAGAAACAGTATAATATAGTTGCTATTGGGAATTTTAATGAATCCAACATGGATGCGACATTAAGGTTGGCAACTGCTATTAGTAAAAATCCTAAATATACTTTAAGCTTGTTTACACATGTGCCAAAGATCTTGCTGAAAAAAAGAGGGTTAGATCTTGAATCTTTTGAGTACGAAGGTTTTGTCTCTCCGGATGAAGTTCATCAAGTGCTTCAGCAGTATGATATATGTGTTCTTACGCATGGATTTACTGGAGGATACGGTGAGATAGAATATAAAACCATTTTTCCAACTCGGACAATTCCATTACTATTGTCAGGAAAACCTATATTAGTGCATTCTCCAGATGGATCATTTCTAAATGACTTCATAAAAGAGAATCATTGCGCAGAATTGGTTGACGCACCGAGTTCTGCGGCAATAATCGAAGGGTTGGAGCGTATAGCAAATGATGTAGAATACCAGAAAGAATTAGTAAAATCGGCAAGAATTGCAGCCAATCAATTCTATGGTCCAAATGTTGTAAATAATTTAAAGAGTAGTCTAAAAACTGCTGAAATTCAATAAATGAAATTAGCATATAAGGGATGGTGGTACAAATCGAAGTCGGTATTGCGATTCTATATTGCACGTATATATCATGGCAAAAGTTTTCAATGTCCTGAAATGTCCATGATTGGTAAAAATTCTGGAATTCATATTTTAGAAGGTGGTAAAATAAATTGTCAAGGACGTATTATCGTTGATGATCATGTCATGTTATATTCGAAAGGGTTATTGAAGGTGGGAAATCGTTTTTGTATTAATAGATATTCTAGAATAGTGGCACACCAAAAAATCGAAATAGGAAATCATGTGACCATAGGGCAGATGGTGGGCATTCTTGATCATGACCATAATTATAAGATGGATGGTCAAGTTTTGAAGTTAGATGGTTATACAGAGGCACCAATTAAAATAGGAAATAACATCTGGATAGGAGATAAATGTACCATTCTTAAAGGAGTAACAATTGGGGATAATGTGATAATAGGAGCCAACACTTTAGTGAATAAAGATGTCCCTTCTGGGGTGATCATTGGAGGTTCTCCATTTAAAATTTTAAAGAAAATCGAATAAAGGGAAAAAGAATAATTCTAAATTGATTACAAAAGGGCTTTCTGGAAATATTAAATTATGTGTGGAATTTGTGGTATAATTGATCAATCTAAAAGCTTGCCCCTTGAGGCAAGAAAGGAGCTGGTCATAGCCATGAATAAGAGATTAGTCCATAGAGGACCTGACGCGGAAGGGATATATTCGGATAAGAAATTTACCATTGCTATGCGCCGTCTTTCTATTGTAGATACGGAAGGTGGCAACCAACCCATATTCAATGAAACTAAGGATATTTGTATTGTATTTAATGGAGAAATCTATAATTTTAAGGAACTCAGAAATCGCTTAATTGAGAATGGTCATACCTTAAAAACAAGTACCGACACCGAAGTATTGGTTCACCTATATGAGGATTATGGAACAGATATGCTACTTATGCTAAAGGGAATGTTTGCTTTTTGTATCTGTGACATTAAAAAAGGTATTTACTTTATTGCGAGAGATCGATTTGGAGAAAAACCTCTATATTATCACTATAAGAATCGCATCTTTTCATTTTCAAGTGAGGTGAAATCTATTTTAGAAAATAAAAACATAGAACGCAAGCTCAATCATGAAGCTTTACCTTACTATTTACGGACTTCTCTCGTACCAGATCCAATGACACTTTTTCAAAATATCCATGGATTAAATGCGGGTCAGTTTATTCTGATTAGCGATAGCGGACTTGAAATAAATTCATATTTTAAACCAGATTTTTCTGTTAAAAATAAATTCAAAACTCAAGAAGAGGCGATCGAATGTATTGAGCCACTTCTTGAAAAATCTGTCCAAAGACAAACCATCGGAGATGTGCCAATTGGTGCATTTTTATCTGGAGGTATTGATTCTAGTTCTATTGTAGCATTGCTGCAAAGGCAAAGTAGTGAGCCGATAAAAACATTCAATGTAAAATTTGAGGATCAAGCGTATGATGAATCTAGGATTGCCAAAAAGGTAGCGCAATATTACGGAACCGACCATCACGAAATATTTGTACCCAATTTGGATTTTGATGAGGATGTTTTTTGGAATATCATTGATCACATCGGATTGCCATTCAGAGATAGTTCTGCGATACCGACTCACTTAATTTCTAAGGAAATTTCAAAATATACAAAAGTCGCTTTATCGGGTGATGGCGGTGACGAAGTTTTCGGCGGTTATGATCTTTATCAATGGTATCAAAAGATTCTTCGCGTTCGAAAGGTAGGTAGACCTATACTTCAATTGGCTAATACATTTGTGTCTGCAGCCCAATCCCTTCCTATAACTGATCAATTATCAATTATTAGGAAACTTAAAAGAGGATTGGATACCTCACTAATGCATCTAGAAGACATACCTATTGCACTGAATGAGATGTTTTCTGGAAATCAAATTCAAAAATTACTAAATCACTCTAGGTACTCAAGTGAATATCCATTGCTGAAAAAATATCCAGAAGGTAGTCAACATTGGTCTGACTTAAGAATGATAATGTACTATCGTTTGAAAAACACACTTCCGTCTAATATGCTGATCAAAGTTGATCGAATGAGTATGGCTAATTCACTGGAAGTTAGAGCTCCATTTCTTGACCCAGACCTCTTCGATGCCTCGCTTAGATTGCCTGATGAAATGCTCTTAAATAATGGTCAAGGAAAGTATATATTGCGTAAAATCATGGCAAAGTTTTTACCTAGAGAAGTATTTGATCATCCTAAGACTGGATTTAATATTCCTTTGTACAAATATCAAAATGAGAACTTTAAAAGATTGGCAGTTTCACTACTCTTTGAAGATAATCCCTGGCCAGATTTTTTTCCGCAAAAAGAATTGGAGAAAATATATCATTTAGGGATGAATACTAAGAAAGATACTGCAAAACACAGCGTCTTTCAATCTGCTCACCACTTATGGATGATAATGCAATTGTTAGGTTGGGCAAAGCGTTTTAATGTGCAAACGTAATATGGGGATAGAGAAAATACATATATTATTAATAGGTCCTGTAACGAATATTAAGTCTAATCTTATAGGTGGAGCTACTATATCTTTTGGATACCTGGTTGATTATCTTACACGTAATGGTAATGAGTTTACAGTTGTAAATACGAAAGTTTTTCCTAGTGGTTTATCTCAAATTTTTAATCCTTTAATAGTATTATTTCTTGTAATGTTGAATCTCTTTAAAACCGATGTATTATTTTTAAACTCTAGTAGAGGAGGTACTAAATATTTGGCTCCATTCTTATATTTTTTAGCAAAAGCATTTAGTAAAAAATTTGTGTTTCGTCCCTTTGGCGGGAATATAAATGAGTATACATCTAAGTACAATAAGGTGCAAAATTGGATATTTGAATCCAGTATTATAAAAGCTGACATCTTCTTTTTACAGACGAAAGAACTCATAGAATATTATTCAAAATATGATGCAAAAACAATCCAACTTCCAACATCCAGAGATAATCCTGCTAGTCATTTATTAAGAGGAAATAGAGTCTTCCAAAAACGATTTGTATATATTGGATTCATTAATGAAGCTAAAGGTATCAATCATATTCTAGAAGCAGCATCTAGATTGGGTGATGATTATACCATTGATATGTTTGGCCCAATCAAGCAAGAGAAGTTTTTAGGTCAACTTGAAGTGAATAAGCATTACAAAGGTGTATTAAAAAAAGAACAGGTTTTGGAAACTTTAAAAACATATGACGTATTAGTTCTACCTACCTATTATGAAGGAGAGGGCTATCCAGGTGTTATAATTGAGGCTTACTCGTTAGGACTTCCTGTGATATCAACAGATTGGAAGGCAATTCCTGAAATAATATCGCATAATAAAACTGGACAAATAATAAAACCCAAATCAACCGATGCACTCATTGCAGCAATTCAATCTTTTGATGAAACAAATTATGAGATGTTTTCTCAAAATGCAAGAGCTTACTTTCTTAAAAAATTCGAGACTGAAAAAGTATGTGGACAGGTGGTTGCTAAAATTAATTCTCTTTTTAAAAATCAAAACACAACTCTTACAAAATAATGGAGCATACTATAATCACAGGAGGCGCAGGTTTCATTGGCAGTTCGCTAGTTGAACAATTAATTGGTGAAAATCACAAAGTTACCATTATTGATAATTTTGATCCATTTTATGATAAGTCCATAAAGATAAGAAATATTGAACCCTTTGCGGATCATCCAAATTTCAAATTTTTGGAATTAGACATTTGTGATTTAGATGCTATGCAGAAAGCATTAACGGGTAGTTATACCAAGATTGTGCATATAGCTGCAAAAGCTGGAGTGCATGCATCTATACAGGCTCCTATTCCGTGTCAAAAAGTGAATGTAATGGGTACTCAAAATTTGTTGGAAATAGCTAAAGAGAAGGACATCAAACAATTTGTGTTTGCTTCTTCAAGCAGTGTATATGGCGTTAATCCAAATGTACCTTGGAAAGAAACCGACCATAATATCTTACCCATAAGTCCTTACGCCAGTAGCAAAATATCTTGTGAATTGCTCGGTCATGTATATTCGAATCTTTATAAAATCAGATTTATAGGGCTGAGATTTTTTACAGTTTATGGACCAAAACAGAGGCCTGATTTAGCCATTCATAAATTCGCTCATAAAATCCTCAAAGGAGAACCAATACCTGTTTTTGGAGATGGAAGTACAAGAAGGGATTATACTTATATTGGTGATATACTAAAAGGTATTCGTGCAGCAATGGAGTATACAGAGAGCGAGTACGAAATTATAAACCTTGGCAATCATAAAACTGTCTCGTTGAGTGAAATGATTCAGACACTAGAAGACGTATTTGAGAAAGAAGCTATAATCAATAGGCTACCAATGCAACCAGGCGATGTGCCACAAACTTACGCAGACATTGAGAAAGCTCAGCAATTACTTGGATATCAACCCGAAACAACATTTCGTCAGGGCATAGAACATTTTCGCGATTGGATAAATTTAATTAAAAAGAAAGCGATATGAATACCTTTTTTATATCAGGAGTCCAAAGATCAGGGACAACACTCGTTTCAGTATTGCTTAGTAAACATCCTGATATTTTACTAGAAAGAAGGTCTATAGTTTTTCGTGTCATTTCATGTTTTAAGAGTATGTATGATGTCATGCCATACAATCTCCAAGTCGATAATACTAAGTTTCTTACATGGTTGATAGAGAATGATGCTCATGGAAGGTTAGCCCAATTAATAAATACGGAAGAGATTGATTCTACGCAAAATATTGTAAATCTAATACAACAATCGATAAACGGAAAATTAAAAGATCATGGAAAAAAAATATGGGGAGATAAGTCTCCGAACTTAGAGTATTTCTACAATGACATTAAACTACTAATGCCAAAGGCGAAGACTCTTCATATCGTTAGGGACGGCAGAGCAGTGGCTGCTAGCATGTCAACAAGATCTTCACGCAGTTTATTTCTCAGTGCTCAAATATGGGTAGATGGAAATATTCAAGCCATTGTAAATCAAAGAATAGTAGGAAGCGAAAGCTATAAAATAATTAGGTATGAGGATCTTCTGCTCGATCCCCAAAAAACAATGGAATCTATATGCAAATTTTTATCCATTGAATTCAAACCTAGCATTCTAAATCCTGATGATGCGGAGGTTGCTGAAAAAGAAAAATATGTCAAAAGTACGTTTGATAAGAGTAAAATTGATATGTGGAAAAAGAAATTGACTGCGAAACAATTATTAAGAATAGAGAGAATTCAAGGCCCCATTTTAGAAAAATTTGGATATCAATTAGAAACATCAAAAGCAACTTATAAGCACAAACAGCTTTCTACTTGGCAACGGCTGAGATACAAACAAGCTGATAACTTTAGAAGCCTATTCCGAAGTAAGAGAATAGGCATGGTCGATCGTAAAAATGTTGAAATTAAAATACCGATTAAGAATAGAGTCTATTCTTTTCTAAAAGTATTCACGCAAGAATTGTTCTCAGTTCCTATTTTTAGAAGTCTCTTTCCTAGTGTATTTTACCGTAAAAAGAGGTTTGATGAAAATGAAGTTTCAAATTCAGAAAAGAGGTAGTTATGAATCTAATAAAAGTGCATCGATTAAGTCATTTTCTTTATAAGAAAAATATTCCTGTTCTTCCAAGACTATTTCGATTTGTAATTTTTCTAATTTATAATAGTGATATTCCGGCGAGTGTCAAGATTGGGAAGAATACGTTATTTGGACATACAGGGATAGGAGTAGTGATCCATCAGCGAGCTGTAATAGGTGATGATTGTATTATCGGTCAAGGTATAACGATAGGAGGTAAATCCAAAAATCCAGATGTACCTATTATTGGCAACAAAGTATATATAGCAGCAGGTGCTCGAATTCTTGGGCCAGTAAAAATAGGCAATAATGTCATTATAGCTCCGAATGCTGTGGTGCTCAAAGATGTAGAAGATAATACCATAGTAGGTGGTATTCCGGCAAAGGTTCTGAAAGAGAATATTACGTTTGAGGATTTTATTTGATTAGGTCTTATAAATAACTTACTAAATCTACTCTTAGAACATGCTAGAGAATCCCTTACATCCTTCAACTGTAATGAGATTTTTAGCCAATATGACTTTATAAACTCATGTGCACTTGAGCATTGATGATTCATTATAAGTTAAATGAAAAGGTAGTGATCCAAAAGCGTGTTTCTACTCGTACATACAGGCAAGTAAACATTAGAAAAGAGATAGCACAGTGATAGCGAAAGCACTCAAATATTATCATACAATTAAGCATCTCAAGTGGATACAGATAAGATATCAATTACGAAATCGATTTTTACGATCAAACCATAAAAACAAGCGATTAGGTAATAATAAATATCTTGAGATACACCCCTTAATATTAATAGATTCTATAGTTTCTCCAGATTCTTTTAGAGGAGAAAATTGTTTTCAATTCCTAAATGTGGAGCATAAGTTCAGTGATAATATTGATTGGAATTATAGTATTAATGGGAAATTATGGACTTACAATCTTAACTATTTCGAGTTTCTTACTCAACAGGATATAACTAAAAAGCAAGGACTATACCTTATCCATGACTTCATAGCTAATCTAGAATATATAAAGGATGGTATGGAATCTTTTCCGATTTCCTTGCGCATTATATTTTGGATCAAATTTTTGATAAAGCATGATATTTCAGATTCGGAAATAGACCAGTCATTGTATAATCAAATATACAAATTGAGTAGATGTCCAGAATATCACCTTATGGGAAATCACTTACTTGAAAATGGCTTTGGTTTATTGTTTGGTGGAAGTTATTTTAAAGATGAGAAAATCCTAAGTCAAGCAAATAAGATTTTGCAAGAACAGCTAGAAGAACAAATTCTTGCTGATGGTGGTCATTTTGAGCTCAGCCCAATGTATCATCAAATCATGCTTTATCGTATGCTTGACAGTATTAATTTAATACAACAGAATCCTGGATTAGATCTCGGTCGGCTGTTAAAAATGCTCATAAGTAAAGCTGAACTAATGCTCGGTTGGCTTTGTAATATGACTATGTTAAATGGTTCAGTTCCTATGTTTAATGATAGTACAAACGGGATTGCTCCTACCCCTGATCAACTTCATGCGTATGCTGATCGCCTTGGAGTTAATAGCCATATAGTACCTTTAGGAGAAAGTGGTTATAGAAAGATGACGAATTCGGACTATGAGTTGATTCTGGATGTCGGACAAATTGGTCCAGACTATATCCCTGGACATGCTCATAGTGATACTTTTAATTTCATCTATCATCATAATGAGACACCAATTATCATCGATACTGGAATCTCTACATATGAGAAAAATGAGATTCGGACTTATCAGCGATCTACAGCTGCACATAATACGGTGATGCTCAATGGTATGGAACAATCAGAAGTTTGGGGAGGTTTTAGAGTTGCTAGAAGAGCAACGGTGAAGGATCTCATTGAAAACAAGACTACATTCTCCGCAGCCCATAATGGATATCAAAAAATCAATGCCACGCACCACAGGAGTTTTACTTGTGGAGATGATAGGGTAGAAATTAAAGATACGATAACTCAAGGTATTCTGGCTGAAGCTTTTCTTCATTTTCATCCTGATATTGAGGTGTCTTTAATAGATCAAGAACTCCATGGAAAATTCGGTAAGATCACTTTTGACAATATGATAAAAATTAAACTAGAACAGGTAGAAATTGCATTGGGATTCAACAAAACGATATCCACCAATAAAGCGATAATTACATTTAAGGAGACTCTCCAAACACAAATAGTAAGTAAATGAAGGTGCTATTCCTGACAGATAATTTTCCTCCAGAGAGTAATGCTCCTGCTTCAAGAACCTATGAACATTGTATAGAATGGATTAAACAAGGAGCTGACGTGACCGTTATTACTTGCACTCCTAACTATCCAAAAGGAAAGGTGTTTCCTGGTTATAAAAACAAATGGAAGCAAGAGGAAACAATGGAAGGAATACGAGTAATCCGTGTATGGACTTATATTTCTCCTAATCGTGGTTTTTTTCGTAGAATCCTAGATTATATGAGTTTCTGCATTACAGCATTCTTTGCTAGTATGTCGATAAAGACTGATATCATAGTAGCGACCTCTCCACAATTATTTACCGCAGTTGCTGGATATTTGGTCTCGGTTATTAAGAGGAAACCATGGATTATGGAAGTAAGGGATCTATGGCCAGAATCCATTAGAGCAGTTGGGGCGATGAAGCAAAGTTTTGTACTCAAGATTCTGGATCAAATCGTTTTATTTCTTTACAGCAAGGCTAGTCATATCGTAGTAGTGACCGACTCATTCAAAGAGCGAATATATGAATGCGGTGTGGCCAAAAATAAAATTGGTGTAGTAAAAAACGGTGTTCATATGCACAAATATTCGATCCGAGAAAAAAATGATTCACTCATCAAAAAAATAGGATTACAAGATAAGTTTGTGGTGGCATACATAGGTACTCACGGAATGGCACATAAATTAGATTTTATCTTAGACTGTGCTAAAGAGGTGACTAATAAGAACATTCATTTTCTTTTTGTAGGAGCTGGTGCCATGAAGAAAAGATTAATGGATCAAGCGGATAGTTATCAATTGGATAATGTTACTTTGCTGGATGCTGTGCCAAAATCGGAAGTGGCTAATTACATAAGTATTTCTGATGTAGCACTCATCAACCTCAGAAAAAAAGACACTTTTACTAAAGTTATACCGTCTAAAATTTTTGAAAACGCAGCTATGTTGAAACCAATTCTTATTGGTGTATCGGGCGAAGCTCAACAAATCATAGAAGATTATAATGCAGGTCTATATTATGAACCTGAAAATAAACAGCAATTTTTAGATCAATTAGAAAAGATCTATTCTAATATTTCACTCTATGCCAAATGTCAGAAAGGATGTGCAGCCCTAGCGAAAAGTTTCAACAGAGAAAAATTAGCATTAGATATGTTGAAAATCTTAGTTGAGACATCTGGCGTGAATATCAAAGACGAATTAGGAAATAAGATCTCAATGCCAAAATTAAATAAATGAGGATAATATGGTATTGAAATCGTTAATGAAGCTAATAAAAAGTCCCAAACTCATTGAGAATGGGACTTTTTCTATGTAGCGTGAGGCGGGCTATTTATGTAGTAATGTTAAATAGGTTTACTTTTGTTATTTATTTAAATATCAATTAGTTATATGGTTAAGCATGTTTATGTTTGCTTAAACTTATTAAATAAAACGGCAACTAGATTGTTCCAGTTGCCGCTCATTTGTTATCTTAGTGTCGCCAAACATTTAAGATAATGCAAGATACAAAACCTGTACTAAGAGTTCCAGAGGTTAGATTTACTCTAAAATCTCCAAATCAAAAAAGTAAGGACACTAAAGTTTTAATCCTATCTGTATTCAGATATGAAGGATTGAAATTAGTATACACTTCTAAAAGATTTGTACCAGTTCGATATTGGG
>Ga0209187_1001674_pt1 | contig 24349 bp, 22 predicted proteins | sample BantaG_FD_187430 | JGI IMG/M metagenome (GOLD analysis project Ga0209187, IMG submission 187430) | Marine algal microbial communities from Bantry Bay, Ireland - BantryBay_4 metaG (SPAdes) (version 2) | ecosystem: Host-associated > Algae > Red algae > Unclassified | place: Bantry Bay, Ireland...
TCACCTATACCTTTTATCAGTAATTTAAGTGCAACCTTATATTCTAAGTTGATGAAGAGTTTTTGTGCTAAAATATAAAACATGTCTGAATTCAATAATAATTTTAAATCTAAACCAAACAAGATTAAATTTTGTGAATTATGGTCTTGTTTGGAGCTGGACTTTCAATTGAAAACCCATAGAGAAAGTTTAGTTATAAAACTCAAGTTCCTAGACTTTCGATTAAAAACCCATAGACATACTAACTCCACAAATAAGAAAATTAAGCCAGACCTTCGATTGAAAAACCATAGCAATGCGTACAGGCTAGATCTGGTCCATTAAGCGTTTAATCCCCGTCAAAGCCATAATTTAAAGAAATAATAAACGTCTCAACATCAAGGGGTAACCCTTAAGGATGGCTTTATTTATGGTCGACGATTAAACGGTATACAATATTTAATTATAGCGAAAAGTATTGACGGACAGTGTGAACTAAAAATAAAGGCGATAATCGATTACTTACATATAAAGCTAAAGCTAATAAATATTACTCACGCGCAGTTGCGTTGACGCGAAGAGATCACGTAGTGACTCGACGCGGGCTGGAGCTTGTCTGAGCATGAGTGATATATATTAGCTTTAGGCGGCTTTTTTATCAGTAACCAATAACTTAATCGTCATGTGCTAATAGACGCCGTTTACTCCTAAAATAAGAGCGCGGAGACTGCGAAAATAAGTCATTAATATCAGCCATATAAATATCGGCAAAGCGCTCTACTTGATAGGCAAAATAACTTTCTTCAATCCCAGTTCTCATAATTTCTCCCCAATATGGGTTATACAAGTTCTGAATTTTAGAAATTAAAGGAGAAATAGCTTTATCAATGGTTTGCACCTCATCAAGTAAGGCGTTTATTTTCTCTTTATTATTTTTGTGCTGATTTTCAATTTCATCAGAGATTAAATTATCAATCTCTGTTTCTAGGGGAATCTTTTGAGCCATAAGCTCTTCAATTTTTTTATTTATGTCTTCTGAAAGTTTGTTGTTTTTAACTTCGTCCTGAAGCTCTTCTAAGATTAAACCTGTACGCCAAGCACAATCTTTTTTTAGCCTAACGATGTCGCCATAAATATGATCACCAATATATAAAATATGACCTGGGTCTAAATTTAAGTCAGATGTGAATAAGTTTGCTGACCCTCCTTGGTAAATTCCGGGAGTAAGCTTAGATTTAACGTTAGTCATATTACCGGTTTCAGGGTCGATTCTCATAAAGCGCAAGTTATCATAAAAGAAACGCGGTTTTTTAGATCCAGTAATCGTAAATTCAAATAAGTCAGCCCAAGAGTCGTGGTCTTTTAAAAAAGGATTAATAGCATAGTCTAAAAGTAGTTTAGAATAAGGAAACTCTGAGTTAGTTAAAATAAATATTTTTTTACCGTGCTTAATGAATTTTTCCATTAACTGAACTATTTTTTCATCACGTATAATATAATGATCAAGGTTTTCACGCACAACGTCTTTTAAGCTACCATCCTGGTGGGCCTTGTCGAGAGCCTCATTTATATCAATAGCAATTTGATTATACTCAGGTAGTGTTTGAAATTCAGTTGTGTCTTTTAATTCTACAAGTTGAGCAAAAAGATTTGCAAAAGAAATAGAGAAGTTTGTATCAATGGTATCAAAATTATTATCACCAAGATCAATAAAGGTATCGGCAAATATTTTTTTTCTCTTGTAGTAATTGATAGGTTTCAAGCCATGGTAACTTTGCTTAATGCCACCAAAGCGACTTACTTTTAAAAGGTTACCAGTATTTTTATCTATCACTAGACCTTTAATTGAGCGGTTAAACTCAAAAGTAAGGTTAAGAATAGACTTTGGGTAATCTAAGTCATTAACAAGCTTATTAAGCATTACTGTATGAGCAAGTCTTTCAAAGTTCTCAGTTTTATATCTGATTAGAGTATGGTCCATATCTAAACCAATATATTTAATTTTTTTTAAATTGAGTGTTCTGTTAACATAAACATTATTTGACATAATTATTTTTCCGTAGCGAAGCCTTTTTCATTCCAAAGGATCATTCCACCTTTTAAATTAAAGACATTTGTTAAACCATTTTCAGCGGCAAAATTGGAAGCTTGAGCTGACCTGGCTCCACTTCGGCATACAAAAACTATAGTTTTATCTTTATCTATTTCACCAAGCCTCTGAGGTAACTGGTCTAATATAATATGCTTCATTCCGCTGATATGGCCCAGTTCACCAGATATCTCGTTAGGGCGACGAACATCAATCATTTCTACTGAGTCTTTATGTTTTAATAAATCATCTGGGCTAATATCAAATACGCCTGGAACATCGGGGTTTGCTGTTTTACTGTCAAAGTCGACTTGCTGTGCCATATCCTATCCTTCATAGATTTAGTCTTAAAAATTAATTAATTCTGGCCTTTATAAAAGCTCGAGTCAGAACTAAACTCAACATCAGATCTAATTACTCAAGCTGATCATATACTAAGCAGATTTATGAATTACTGTAATTGTATTTCTTCTAGTTGTCTATAATAAGGTAAAGTTAATGGCTATTGAATTCACAACCTCTCAATTTAATGCGTTAGGAGCTCTATGCTCTTCACAAAATGTTTTTTTAACCGGTGAAGCCGGAAGTGGAAAAAGTTTTCTCATAGAACATTATATGAAAGACCTAAATAAAAAGACCTTTCCAATACTTGCAAGTACTGGAGCTGCTGCTGTAATTATCGGAGGTCGAACCTTTCATAGCTTTATGGGTTTGGGTATTATGGAAGGTGGTGTTGATAAAACCGTTGAACGTGCGTTGAAAGATAAGCGAGTTGTTAACAGAATCAGAAAAATTAAAGGTTTTGTTTTAGATGAAATATCTATGATTTCAGAGGAAACATTTCGTGCTGCTGAAAAAATTTGTCGTCTTGCCAGAAATAAAGACCTTGAGCCTTGGGGCGGCCTCAGAGTTATTGCTGTAGGCGACTTTGCTCAATTGCCACCGGTACAAAAACGCGGCCTAAGAAAATGGATATTTCAAAGTGATGTTTGGGAAAACTCTCACTTTAGGGTTGTTCAACTAAAACAGAACATGAGAACTTCAAATAATGATTTTTTAAAGGTGCTTAACTCAATTCGCGTAGGTGAAGTGAGTGAAGGTGTTAAAGACTTTTTGAATGAAAGATGTTTAGATCCAGGTGAGGATTTTGAAGGGACTCGATTATTCCCTAGGCGTTTTCAAGCTGAAAAATTTAATCAAAGCCGCCTTGAAAAAATTGACAAGAAATCTATTTATTTTGAGTCGAGCTATACGGGTGCAAAAAGATTTGTCGATATATTAAAAAAAGTATCACCTTTAAAAGAGCAAATAGAAGTTAAAGAAGGTGCTTTGGTGATGTTAAAAACCAATGACCCAAAGCAAAGGTGGGTAAATGGTAGTACAGGCATTATTATTGGCATGTCAGATGGTGATTTAAAAGTTGAGTTACTGAATGGACGAATGGTTAATATTGAGCGAGTGACACTATCACTCTATAGTCCAGAGGGTGAAGTTGTTGCTAGTGTAACGAATTTCCCGATTGAACTTGCCTATGCAACGACAATTCATAAATCTCAGGGTATGACTCTGGATACACTTTATGTGGACCTTTCAAATTTATGGGAGCCAGGTCAAGCCTATGTGGCCTTAAGTAGGGTGATTGATCCAGATAAATTATTTATAAAATCTTGGACTCCATCATCTATAAAAGCTGATGAAAACGTTAATCGTTGGTATGAAGATACAGTTTAATTAAAGTTTATATAGAATAAAGCATTTCAACAGAAGTGCAGGTACAATTTTTTAAATTACATCCAGCGCATAGGTAGTCGATATCAAACCAAAAGTTTGAGATTTCACCAAGGGGTTTGAATCCCCACTTTTCTAGATATCTAACGGATGAATTATTTGGCGACTCCTTCCAAGAATGAGATAAAATATGTGTGGCTCCCATTTTTTTAAGAACCTCAATAGACTTATTAGATAAAAGTGGACCAAGCCCTTTTTTTTGATAATTAGGGTCAATGAATAAAGATTTAAAGTATGCAACAGAGTTTAAGTCGATACTATTATTTATATATTTAGTTTTTATATCATTTGTCCATAAGCCTGGAGCATAGGTGAGTCTTATGCCTATAATATTATTCACTTCATTTATAAGAACAAAAGAGCAGTTCAAATTATTTTTTAAAGAAAGTTGAATTTGTTTTTCAAAACTATCGTCATTAAAATAGTTATTTCCAATAAATTGATCAGTAAAACTTAGAAATTGCTTTTTATGTTTTGGGCCTAATGGCTCAAGATTAAAGTTGTCCATACTAAATATTATTTTCTTTGCCTGGTGGGTTAATACTCAAAATAAAGTACCTGACACATAAATAAATGGCTATAGCTAAATTAACATCTCATAAGTATCTAATTTTACTTATTTTTACTTCTTTTGAATAAATTGTATTTTATCTACACCAGCGGGGATACGTATTGAACCCTAATATAAAGTAGGGTAATTTAAGGGGCATAAAATCACCTAAGTATTTGATATTTCGAACTTTAAAATTGGAGAATAGAAATGGAGACAGTTGTGGAAAACCAAAACATAAATAAAAAAGAAGTTCATGAAAATCCTGTAGGATTAAATGGCATGGAGTTTATTGAATATAGCGCTAAAGATGCTGAGTTCATGGAAAACTTATTTAGCTTATTTCAGTTTAAAAAAATTGGAACTCATAAAAGTAAAAATATAGATCTTTATAGACAAAATGATGTACATTTTATTTTGAACCTAGAAAAAGACTCTTTTGCAGACTCGTTTCAAAATGCCCATGGCTTATCAATTTGCGCCACAGGGTTTAGAGTTTTAGATGCAGAACATGCATTTAAAACAGCTATTGCCAGGGGGGCAAAACCTTACGAAGGTGATGGCCATAGTTTTAAAGCTATTTATGGCATTGGTGATTCACTAATTTATTTTATTGATAAAAAAGGTGAAGATAAAATTTATAACCATGACTTTGAGTTGATTGATGACCCTACAAATGAAGGGTGTGGCTTAACAGGTGTTGATCATATGACCAACAATGTTCCAGCAGGTGACATGGAAAAATGGTGTAATTTCTATGAAAGCATCTTCAATTTTAAGGAAGTTCGCTTCTTTGATATCAAAGGTTTAGAAACAGGCCTTGTATCAAAAGTGATGATGTCTCCTTGTAGAAAAATTATTGTACCGATTAATGAGCCAACTGATAAAAAATCACAAATTCAAGAATACTTAGATGAGTACCAAGGTTCTGGAATTCAGCATTTAGCTATGAAGACAACTGATATTTGTAAAACAGTAGCGGCATTAAGAGAAAATGGAGTTGATTTTCTCGATGTACCAGACACGTATTATGAAAATTTATTTGATCGTGTTCCTGGAGTTACAGAAGACATTGATGACCTTAGGAAGTTAAAAGTATTAGTTGATGGTGACAGTTCTGCTTATTTGCTACAGATTTTTACTAAAAATTTAATTGGACCAATCTTTTTTGAAATTATTCAACGAAAAGGTCATAAAGGCTTTGGAGAAGGAAATTTCCAAGCTTTATTTGAGGCCATAGAAGAAGATCAAAGACGCAGAGGGTATTTATAAGTGCATCATTACAGTCAAGGCAAACCAACAAGGCAGGCTCACAAGGGAATACCTGAGAGCTACTACGAAGAAGAGCAAGGGTTAAAAGGTTTTTTTGGCCCGGTTTCACATTTGATTAGAAAAAAGCCTAGCACCCGTTGGAGCAAGATTGAAGGGGATCTTAAACCAAGACTGTTTGATTTAGTTGAGCTCAATAAATCGTATGAGTGGCAAAGGCTTCTTTATAATAACTTTTTAACAATATCTGTTTCTAAGGTTGCTAAAGGAATTTCTAAAAAAGCATTTCGCAATGCTGATGGAGATACCATTTATTTTTGTCATAGTGGATCTGGTAATATACTTACTGAGTACGGATTATTAGATTATAAAAAAGGAAGCTATATTGTAATTCCTAAATGTATAACTCATCAATTTTCAGTAGATGAAGATTCTAATTTTTTTATAATAGAAAATAAATCAAGCCACTTTGAAGATTTTGACCGTGGCATTGCTGGTAGGCACGCAATTTTTGATATAGAAACTATTGGCAAGCCTGATTTAGATAAATTAAATAAACTAGTGTCTCAAAAAAACATTTCATGCATCGAAATTGAAGTTAAACATAATAATAAAATGACTAATTTTTCTTATGATGAAACTATTTATGATGTTGTGGGCTGGAAAGGAGATTTATTTCCTTATACCTTAAATACTGAAAACATGATGCCACTAATGAGCCATAGAGCACATTTACCGCCTAGTGCCCACACAACATTTGTAGCCAGAGACTTCGTCGTGTGTACCTTTCTACCAAGGCCACTTGAAGAAGATGAAGACGCACTTAAAGTTCCATTTTATCATCAAAATATTGATTATGATGAAGTGTTATTTTATCACGATGGTAACTTTTTTAGTCGCGATAACTTACATGCCGGGATGATGACTTTTCACCCAGCAGGTTTTCCACATGGTCCACACCCTAAAGCTGTTAACAGTATAAAAGGTAAAACCAAAACAGATGAAACAGCTGTTATGGTAGATAGTAGGTGGCCCTTACAAAGAGACTCAATATTAGATTCGGTAGAATTGAAAGAATATTGGCAGTCGTGGAAAAGTTAAATACAAAATTAACAATTGAAGAAGCTATGAAGCTTGCACTTAACTTAGCTAAAAAAGGTTTAGGTTTTGTTGAGCCTAACCCGGCTGTAGGTTGTGTAATTTTAAATACTGATGAAAAGTTAATTGGCTATGGCTACCATGAGAAATTCGGTGAGCCCCATGCTGAGGTTAATGCCTTAATGTCAGTTAGGGACAAAGAAGAGCTTAAGGGGGCAAGAGTTATAGTTACCTTAGAGCCTTGCGGACATAGTGGTAAGACACCGCCTTGTTCAGAAGCTTTAATTAAGGCTGGGATTGGCACATTAGTGTATGGTGTTTCTGACCCAAACCCGCTTTTTGATCATAGTGGTTTAGCAGATTTAAAAAAGAATTCTATTTCTGTAAAAAAGTTTAACTCATCTGATGAGATACTAAAAAAGCTAAGCTCTCTAGTTGAAAGATTTATTTTTTCTCAAAAAAAAGAAAGAGCATTTGTCTCTTTAAAAATAGCAAGTAGTCTAGATGGTCAAATCGCCTTAAAAAATAAAAAAAGCAAATGGATCACAGGAGATAAAAGTAGAGAGCATTCACATTTACTCAGGGCTACTCATGATGCAACACTTATCGGTGTTGGTACGTTAATTGATGATGATCCAAGTTTAGATATAAGGTTAGAAAGATTAAAGCATAAGAAAAATAAAGTAATAATATTCGACCCAAATTTTAGGTCAGAACAGATAATTAAACAGTCGAAATTAATGAAATCTATAGGTACGGAAAATATATTTATTGCAAGTACAAAGAAAAGTGAGGTGATTAACTCTTCACTTCGGCATATAGAAGTGAGCCTTCACAATAGTGGTAATATTGTCCTTAATGTATTCACTAAAACTTTACTAGAGTTTGGCATTAAGTCAGTTTTAGTTGAGGGTGGGGCTGGCACAACGTCAGAATTTTTAAAGCAAAACGCATTTGATCGAATTTATGCTTTTATTGCTCCATCAATTATTGGTGCAGGCTATGGGTTGAGCTGGTCCAAAGACTTGCAGTGTGAAGATTTAGATAGAAAAATTAAATTATCCTCACCTGAGATTGAATTATTTGGAGATGATATTTTACTTTCTTATACTCCAAATAATTGATTAGACCTTAGTCTAATCGAGTATATTAAATACTTAAATTTATTTAGGTTAACAATGATATTGCCGAAAAGTTAAGTATGGCAAAGAAGAAGATGTTAATCGTAGACGATGATAGTACTGTTTCTAAAGCATTAAGTGAATGCTTTATGAGAAAAGGCTTTGAGGTAATAACTGAATCTAAAGCTGATAAAGCACTGAGTATAATGCGAGTACAGGAGATCAATGGTGCAGTTATTGATTGCATGATTCCCGGTATGAACGGTGTTGATTTAGCTAAAAAGCTTAGGGATGACTTAAATTTTCAAGATAAAATAGTATTAATCAGTGGGATTTTCAAAGACCAAAATTTTGCCAAAAATTCAATAAAAAAATCTGCAGCGACTGACTTTTTGTTTAAGCCATTGGATCTCGAAAAGTTATTATCAATCTTTTTATCTAATACTTCTGAAGAAGATGAAAGTGATGACAATTGGTTGAGATCATTATCAAAAGGTAATGACGGGATATCAGAGCTATTGAAAATAAAAGAGTTAAATATATTAAATGTTCCACTGTTATTTTCTGGAATTAAAAATAATAATTTAACCTTAGAGATAAAAATTCAAAATAAAGTTGATAACTTTGACTTTAGGTTTTCAAAAGGAGAGTTGATTTTTTGCACTTCAGATAGCAAAAATGTATTTGTAAAAAAAGAAGTATTAAAAAAAGGAATTATTAAAAATGATCAATACAATAAATTTGTAGATGGTAAGGGTGACCTAATATCGGAGCTAATTGATAAATCTATGATGAGTCCACATTTAAGGTCCGATTTAGAAAACCTTGCAAGCGTAAATTTATTTACAAACCTTTTGCTTAATTCAGAGGGCGTTGTGAGTTGCGAAATTAATGAAGTTGATACTGTTAATTTTGAAAATTCAATTCAAATTCCGAATAAACATTTACTAAATTTTGATATATTAAAAAACAAAGTAGATCCGTTATTCTTACAGACATATTTATCGAATATAAATTCGTTTATGATTCAAGTAAATGACAGCTTTAAAAATAATAAAGAGCTACAAACCATTCCGTTAGCTTTTGAAAACTCAGAATTTATTAGTTCCATGAGCTTACCTGTTTCTGCAGCTAAAGTATTGAATGAAAATAAGAATATAGATTTTCAAAAATTAATTTATTTTTTACATATTAATGATTGCCTCGATTTGTCAGAGCCAGAATTAGGTAAAGAGGAAATACCAAAGTTAGAAAAAAGATTTGAAAGTATGCTTAGGGGTATTGATGGTAAGTTGCCAGAAGAGATATTTATGTTTTTAGGTGTTGATGACACGAGAGCTATATTTGTATCTACCTTTTTTAAAAGTTTTGCTAAATTGAATCATCCGGATAGGTTGCCGCGAAGTGCTCCCGAGAGTCTACATAAATTAAACCAAAAGGTCTTTTCAATAATATCTGAAGCGCATGGAGTTTTAGTTGATCCTGAGAAGAAGAAAGCTTACCTCGAAGAGTTAAATAATCAAAAAGCAGAGAATATGCTAAAATCCGAAGCTCTAAAAGAAAGAGGACAGGACTTAATTAAAAAGTCTGATTATGCCTCTGCTTTAGAATACTTTGAAAAATCAAAAGAGCTATGCCCAGACAGCACAAACACGCTTTATTATTACTGGTGCTATATGAAGGTTAATAAGAAAATAGAAGACAAAAAAGTAAGACTAGATATTTACAATGAGCTAGTTTCATTTCCTATAGAAGACAAGAGAAATGAATTATACTCTTTGGTTTTAGGAATTTTCTATAAACGATCTAAAAAGTTTGAAGAGGCTATTGCTGAGTACAACAAGGCGTTAGGCTATAATGAAAACTTTCTGCCAGCAAGAAGAGAACTGTTAAATTTAGTGTCTAAAATGAAAGAAGCTAAGGGTAAAACAGATACTAATATATTTAGTGCTGACCTTGGGACTGTAGTTTCAAATATTTTCAAAAAGAAAGCTAATTAGGAGCGGTACAGCCGGCAAGGGCAATCCCTTTAGAAATACAGTTTTTAATATCATTATTTTTTAACTTAGCAGACTCTAAGAGCTCGATAATTTCATTTTTAAATAAAGTCTCATTGGGAAAATCATGTTCAATAATTTCGAGTAACTCAACCCCAATTAACCATTCATCGCTATGGTTTGTTTTATATTCTAATAGTAAAATTTTAAAATCGGAGAGACTTCCTTTAGTGTTACGCAGCTTACGAATATCACTATATAGGCTAAATATTTTATTCTCGTAATCACTATATGTGATTGGAGGTATTGGTTTAGCCGTAAAATTGTAAAGCTCACCATAGCTTCTTGTGTCAGCTGGTCCGCCGAACACACTAGGGATAGATGAGCCAAGTGAAAGATCAAATAAGCCCCATTCAGGTTCGAAAAAAGTCTCTTCTTTATAGGTTAGGTGGCAGTTTGAGAACTGTATAATAACAGGACTGCCAAGGTCATTGTGAGTGATTGATTCGACTTTACCTTTAAGTTTAAAGCCTGAGTCGTAATTAATAGTTGCTGATTCGCCAATAATTATACCAGCACTGTTAAGGTCAGTACTTGATAAGCATTTATTATTAACAGTATCAATAACTGTGCTGTACCCATGTGTATGGTATTCTTTGTTGTGACCATCAAGTTCTTTATCGTTCAGTGATAATTGAGTGGGGCCAGTTGTTTTCATAAAAATAGTGTTATCATTTTTTACAATCTGTTTTTCAATGACTCCAGATATTTGCAGCCCCGTATTAACTTGGACGGTATTAACGGTTTTAGATTTGATAGCTTTATTTACTGATATATGTCCGCCTTGCTTGTAAGCCATCATTTCACTAAGTTCATTTAAAACTAAAGACAAATGTTCAAAACTTGGAGTTACAAAGAGTTGAGGTTGTTGCTCAGTAATATCGTAAGAGTAGTTAATGCAATCAACTGATAATGGTATTTTTTTAACTTCCCTTTTAAGGCAATTTTCTGACTCACCAATAGATGACAAAATTCCAGCTCCAAAAATTTTAGGATTTTCGCTACAGCCGATTAGCCCATACTCTGCAGTCCACCAGTTCATGCGCCCTAAAATTGCAGCCTCTGAAGGTTCGCCCATGTTTTCAGAAATAAGTTTGAGTTTATTTTCACTTTTACTTACTTCTTCTTTGGTTGAGTTTGGGTGTTCCTTTAAATCGCTAAGTTCTCTGATAGCATCATATAAATCTATATCCGACTTATTAAGAATTGATTTGTTAGCGACCTTAGCATAATTTTTTAGATATTGAGAAAAATCAGGATTAGCAATTATTGGTGCATGCCCTCCGGCCTCATGAATTATATCTGGGGCGGGCGTGTAGAGTATAGTTTCTAATGACCTAATACCGCTGGCAATGGGAAGAAAGCCTAGTGATTGAAACTCCATGAATGCCGTGGGCGGAATAAAGCCTGAAACTGGAATTGCACCCCAGCCAAATTGCCGAAGCTTTTCATCAATACTTTCAATACTTGGAATTTCGTTTATTTTAATGCCAGTTTTAGTGAGTCCATCTAGATAACTACTATGTGCATTTTTGGAAAGATATTTTTTCAGCTGTCTCATAGAAAAGCGCCAAACAGCATGATCTTTTGGGCTATAGTTTTCTAAGTTTTGTTTTACAACGTACTGTTGTAAGTGTTGCGGAATATCTCCAGGCATATAGTGACTAATCCTTATTTAGTATTGGTTAAGCTTGTGTAATATAGTATTAAACCCATATGATTGCAAAGCAATAATAAATCTATAAGGTACTGTAATTATTTATTTATTTTAGTCTCAAGAGGGTGCTTTCAGTATTTTTTAGGGCTTGTAAAACCTGCATCAGTCTAGGCTAGTTTTTACTTTTAGTGATCAGTTATAAACTACTTGTAGCTGTGCAAAAGTGTTTATTAACTAATATCTAGTTAGTAATTTATTAATTAGGAGTCATTGTGCTTATTAGTAAAGTAATTTTTGTTTTAAGTTTTGTTTTTATATTTAGTAGCTGTGAGGATACTCCACAAGAGGTTGGCATTTATAAGGCCCCAACAAATACTGTAAATCAAAAGCATGATGTTATTGATGGATCTAAGTTGCGCCTTTCTATGAGGTCGAAGATAGAGCACCACGGGCTTGCCCGTGGGAATCTACTTTTAATACAGGTAAATTTGGTGACCCGAACATAGAAAGTAAAAGTGAAGCAAGTAAAAGAGCTCGTACTATAATTGATAGCTTAGGTAATACTATTTTTAGTAAAAGTGATATAAGTATTTTTTTAAATGTTAATGACCTTGACGTATTTAAATCAACTATTGGCAAGGGCGCGACTTGTAGCCTAGCCAAAAACGACTATAAAAATAATTTACACAGGTATATTATAGTGTGTCGCAATCAAAATTTCAGAATTACCAGTAAGTCAAAAAGTCTAGAGAGTCTAAGTTTTAAACTTAACAAAGAAGAAAGTGTTCAGGCTTACGGTGCAAGCTACAAATATGAGCATAAGGATAAGAAAAAGAGTATGGAAGAAAATAAAAAACTTGATTATGAATTTTACTTGGTAGCTTTAGATTACAGTGATGTTATATCTGCTCAAAGCCGTGAAGAGTTTTCTGAACGCATTGCTTTAGAAGTCAGTGAAAAAAGCAAAGGGTTACCAGTTGTGATTGTTGGCGATTGGAGAAACGACTCTGAAGAAAATGAAATGGAAATACTTTTTACAAAGTTTAATTTGGAGTTTTCAGACTTAGGTTTAATGCAGGCCAAAAATAATACGGTTATCAATACCGATAAATCTAACCCTGTGGATAAAAAGTTTAATAACTTATTATTTAATTTAGAAATATGGGGAGAGGGACCAGTTAAATACTTGGGCGCTTGTGGAAAATTAAGTGGCCAAGAGAGGTATCAAAAAACTATTGGTAATGACTGTCCGACGATTTTTACACTAGAAAGAAAACTATAATCTGAACCTCTGGTTTAAAATTAATGAAATTCATGAAAGCTTTAGTTGGAGATTCACGGCGCGCTTTGCGTATCCGTGGTGCGTCCACCTGTAAGGTGACGCTCTACGAAGACGCAATGCTGCCGCAAGTGTCCTCCGACTAAAGCTTTCATGAATTTCATTAATTTTAAACCAGAGAGCAGAGTTATAGATCTTCTCTGTACATAAATATTAAATTATCAAGGCTATTTAAAACCTTTTCTTCCTCTGCGTTAAGGCGTGTTTTTCGTTTATTTTGAAATTCTGGATTTAATTTTTGATTTTGAATAAGGCGTTCAATTATCTTTTGGAAAGACAATGTTTTTATGTTCTTACCTCTTTTCATTAGTTTTTGAACAATAAAAACCATTGCGTTACCTGTTACACGATCTTCTCGGTTGATTATTGAAGATCGTGATATGCAATTTTTTAAGGATTCATTACCGATGTCTTTTAGTAAAAGGGTAAAATCTTTTATTAAAATATTAAAGCGCCCCTCTTGTTTTTCTAAATTTAGTATATCTAAGTCAGTTGCAAATTCACTACTAATATCAAACAAAAGTGACTCTGTTAGTGGTGAATCAAGATCACCCGTGGTGTTGTAAATTATTTTCGGCAAGTTCTTAAGGAAAAACCTCATGTTTAAAATCGGGGGAGTATTAATTCCATCTTCAACAACCTGTTCTCCAGATGCAGACTTTAACTTTTCAAAAAATGAAAAATTATCATATATTTTATTAATCAGGTCATATTTTTTACTTAATATATTATTACATTCATTTTTTTCTAAACCTACTTGGAATAAAAAATGCTTTAAAAGATAAGAATTAAATTTTTTATTAAAATCTAATAAAATTTTATGGTCTTTAAAGTTATTGAGTGGTTTTTTTTCTTTTGTCAGTAAAAAATCAACAAGTTGAGCGAAAACTTGAATTGTACCTTGAGCCTTTATCTTTTGTTCATTTAAATTAGTTGAATATCTTTGGACGTCATCATAGCGGTACTTATCATGCCTAAGCCCAAGCCATCGAATGCTACCATAGTCAATCAAGCCAGCGTTGGCTAAAACATTATCTCCGTCCCAGTCAAGCCATGTAAATAGATACTCTCTTTCTAATTGTGCTGAAAATTCAGCAAAAGAATCACAAATTTTTTCAAGCATATGATTATATTTATTTTTACTTTTAGTATTAAAGTCCCAGTCTTTGTTATCTATTTGTCGATTAATTAAGTAATCAGTAGCTTGTTTTAGGCTTTCGTAATTATTTTGTTTTAAGTGTAAAAATAAATGTGCAGGACGAATCAAATTTTTTCCAGCTCGCACGCCTATGCCACAGCCAGTGCCAAAATCAATAACGGTTAACATACGTTCAGTCTCAAGCCCATAATTATGTACTGTTTCAGACATTATAGCTGTACCTACAAGCTCGTCTAATTCAGCCAAACCACAGCCGTAGCCAAATTCTTCACTTCCAGTTTCTAAATCACGGCCGGCTTGCACTGCTCCAGGAGCAAGGCATGTCACGCCAGTCCCTCGACTGCTAACATCCCAAGTAATCCCTTTATTTTTGATATACCCGTTCCAGATCCCACGACCATCGCCAGATGTTAAGCCCCTTTTGTCTTTATGTTGGAGCTGCAAATAGCGTGAGGCCATAAAAGTATTTTTGCTAAATTCATTTTTATCAATAGGGTTATTTTTAAGATCAAATTCATTAATAATTCGGATATTAAATGTGGAAAGTATTTTCTCTTCAAGAGCTTTTGTGATTTGGTGTGGGTGACTGGAATCAATCAACCCCATTTCTTTTGCAAGGTTAAAGTTAAAGTATAGAACCTTTCCTTTATAGAGCTTTCTTGTGTGGTATGGGACATGGCCATTTGTCACTTGATCAGCCCAAGGGTGCTTGCCATTGATTTTGTTAAACTTAGAATATGGATCTTTATTTAACTGCTTTTTTAGTGAGTTATTTTCCATATATCTATTATCAGATTTTAAAGCCAATAATTAAAGGAAGTTATATAGATATATACCTTTAGTCTAAAGCCTTAAGTCGAGTAATTATTCTAGTAACCTTAGCTAGTACTGTGAGTACCCAAATCTCTGGATAAAATTTAAATAAAATTCTTCTTTCTCTTTTTGCGAGCATCGTGTCGTGCTTCGCGTATCCGTTAGCCCGAATAAGCGATAGCTTATGCTAGGGTGATATATTGAGAGCTTAGAGTGTAGCCGCCAGGCGAAACGAAAAGACTTTTAGCGTCACCTGAAAGGTGATGAAGCGCGAAGACGCGATGCTGCCGTAAGCGCGCTCGCAAAAAGAGAAAGAAGAATTTTATTTAAATTTTATCCAGAGTTTTAGGTAAATATAACTGACAGTTGACTCTAGATTAGGATTGCTTAGCATATTTTAACTAATGCTAGGCCGCCGCCGAGTGTTTGTAAATTTGTAACTTGCCCTTGATAAGCTCTTGCCAATGTGAAGTGAACTTTATTTTTATAAACGAATGATCTTAAGTCGTATTTCCATTTTTGTTCATCAACATTGATTGTAGGTGCTGGAATAAATTTTTGTACTAAAGTGTCTGCAGTAATTAATCTCTCAAAATGTTTTTTAGAAATACTTTTTCCTCGATAAACAGATTTACTGCCAAATGATTGGGTGGGCTTGAAAAAATAATTTTTCTTGTCAGCCCAAAGCTCTTCAGGATTAAACTGATCAATGGGTTGCGAGGGGATTAAAGTATTATCTAAAATTTGTATTTCACTATCAGTTAGATTAATCTCACTTTTCCAAGAGTCGGTATTCCATTCTATCATTCTATTTTTGTCAGCTAATAATAAATACTCTTTTGGGTTAGGGCTAAAAAGACAGCTTTTGTTTTGATAGGCATTAAGTAAATGCTCAGAGCTTTTGTCTTTAAGGTTAAAGTCACAATATCTATTATATATAAAATCAACAGGTGTCCCATTAGTATCAACAAGTACCTTGCCGTCATATTTAAGGTCGCGGTAATCAAGTATGGAACAGTCGTATCCCCAAGAAATAAATAAATCTTTAAACATCAAAAATTCAATATACATAAATTGATCTTTTGGGTTTTCATCAATAATAACAATATTTTTTATAGGTTTATCATGAGTTGAAAATTCATTCATAAATGCTTGCTTTAAGCTTTGAGTATATTCGCCACCTTTAGAGATTTTACAGATTTCATTTCCCGTAAGGTAGTTTGATGCATTTGTGTTAATCTCAATTAGTTTTGCCTGACCATTTTCATCAATATGAAAGTCGTATGACATTAAGATTGAATAGTTCGGAGCATCAATCAATTTTTTATATTGCGGAAATTTATTTAAAATAAAATTTTGATACTCAGGTTTCCTCGAAAGCGAAAAAATTGTATCTACAAAGTCTTGAATTTGAGTGATTGTTTTTTTGTTTACAGAAATTGTAAAATCAGCAATTAAATTTTGAGTATTTTCAAAGTTATAGTTCTCAAGGCTAGGGTAAGTAGCTAAACAGCTACTTTTGAGATTCTTAAGCTTTTGAAGATGATCCATATATTTACCATAAATAAAAAGGCATACTATTGCTAGTATGCCTTTGAAAATTTAAAATTTATTATTATAAATGGCTATCACCTTTTTTCCAGCCAGCAGCGCATAGCTCCCCAGTTTTTAAACCAGTTAAAACACGTAGTATTTCATTAGAATCACGCCCAACATTCAAATTATGTATTCCCATGTATTGTACCATGCCCTCTGGATCAATAATGAAGGTGCCACGAGTAGCAATTCCTGACTCAGGAAGTAGGACGTTATAATCGCGTGACATTTGTTTGGTAACATCGCCAATAAGTGGGTAGTTAAGGTCGCCTAAGTCATCTTTGATCCATCTTTTGTGTGCATGTACGGAATCAATACTGACGCCCAATACTTCGGCACCTTGCTCTTTGAATTGTGGTAGTGAATCGCGAAATTGTGTAATTTCAGTTGGGCAAACAAAAGTGAAATCTAGTGGGTAGAAAAACAAAACAACCCATTTGCCTTTATAGTCAGATAAACTAATTTTTTTGAAGTCTCCACCATTTACAACTGCTTCAGCAGTGAATTGTGGTGCCGGCTGACCGATCATTGGCATATTACTCTCCTTTGTGCTCGAGTTTTACGGTGGGCATTTTGCTTAAATAATATAAAATAACTAAATATATTTAAGGGTTATGCTACTCTTCCAGTCAAATAATTGCCATAAATAGTTGAAATCAGCAAGTGGCTTAGTGGGAAGCTACACAGGCTATGTAGCACTGTGTAATCTAATTTTAAATATGTAGATATACCGAGCTTTAGACAAACCCTGCAATACTTCGTTTTGTTAAGTTTATATATAAAGAATTTACTGCTTTAAGCCTATTCTCCTTTAGGAATATCACTGCGTATTTAGAAAAAAAGATTAAGGAATTGAAAGACTGGCACCTTCGGAGCTCTCATGCTAAGAATTGGGAATGAAAATTATTACTTGGAATGTGAATGGAATACGTGCTTGTGCTAAAAAAGGTTTTTTAGATTTTTTTGAAAACCAAGATCCTGATATTTTATGCTTACAAGAAACTAAAGCTCACCCAGGCCAATTGGAACATGAATTATTAAACCCCTTCGAACGTAAAGCTTATTGGTCTTCTGCGTTTAAAAAAGGTTATTCAGGTACAGTTACTTATTTAAAAAATGATGTAGAGTCTGTGTTCTACGGAATCGGAATAAGAAAGTTCGACTCTGAAGGAAGATTCGTAGTTACTGATCACGGTGAATTTGTATTGTTTAATGTATACTTTCCCAATGGCTCAGCAAGAGAAGAGAGGCATATATTTAAGCAAGATTTTTTAAAAAGGTTCACAAGGCACTTAAAAAAGCTTATAGATGCAGGCCGGGAAGTCATAGTTTTGGGAGATTATAATGTGGCTCACCTAGAGTATGATGTTCACGACCCTGTAAGACTTTCCAAAGTAAGTGGTTTCTTACCCGAGGAAAGAGCTTGGTTTGATGAGTTTCTAAGTATTGGTTTTCACGATACATTTCGAGAAATTCACCCTGATAAAAAAGACCAGTACACATGGTGGTCATACCGTGAAAATGCCCGTAAAAACAATCGTGGCTGGAGAATTGATTACATATGTGTTACAAAAGGCCTTGTTGGCCGCTTGAAATCAGCGGAAATATTACAAGGGCAAGAAGGTTCAGACCACTGCCCTGTAGTTATAGAATTGGAGTAACATTTGTTATTAGTATTATTTTTATTTTTTACCTTAATCCCCCTTGCTGAAATTTATTTATTAATTCAAGTGGGGCAAGTTATTGGTACTTGGGACACAGTAGGCCTTGTCGTTGTTTCTGGAATTATTGGCGCTTATGCAGCTAAAACTCAAGGTAAGCGAGTTATTGGTCAAATTGAAGAGCAGCTTAGATCTGGTGGTGAGCCTTCATCAATTTTTTTACAAGCATTGTTAGTCTTTGTCGGTGGAATTTTTATGATTGCACCAGGGTTTATAACTGATATTTTAGGCATGAGTTTCATTTTACCGTTCACAAGAAACTTATATGTCGGTACGCTTAAAAAATTATTTAAAAAGGGTGTTAGTATTGGTAAAATTCACGTTTATACTGGTAACTCATCAGATGGATTTTACGGTTCGCCGCAAGAGCCAACTCCAAGGCCGAAAAGAACGTTAGAAAAAGATGCTGACGTTATTGATATATCTACTTACAGAAATAAAAATTAACTTCGTTATTTTGCGAATATTAAGATCGCCAAAGCGTTAGGCCCATTAAATATTTAAACTTAAATATGTAATATACCCAATATACATCGCGATTAGAAGTGAGCCCTGTGGTTTACTAAATGAAAATTTACTAACATAAGCTAGTGGTAAAATAATAAAAGTAGCTATCAATAAAAATGGACTATCAAAGCTGATTATTGATGAGTTAATTTGGGCAGTGTTAAATAAGCCTACAGCAGCCGGTATGCCCAAAGTATTAATAATATTAGATCCAATAATATTTGAAAAAGCCAAGTCGCCTTGTTTACGTATGGCTGCCATTGCAGAGGCTGCAAGCTCCGGAAGTCCAGTTCCCACAGAAATAATAGTTAGACCAATGATTCGGTCAGATAGACCTGCTATTTTCCCGAGGTTAATACCGGCTTTGAGTGCAAACTCTGACCCGATAATTAAAAATACAAAGCCTCCGATTAAAGCTAAAACGGTGTAAAGGAAGTTATCATAGGTTTCAAGTTCTTCTTCATCAGGGTCAAGGTTAGATTTCTTCGCTTTATAAATGGTAAACAAAATAAAACAAACTAATAAGCCTAAGCAAATTGAGGCGTCAACTATACCGATTTCTAGATCTCTAGTTAGGCCAATGAATGTTAGCGTGAAGATGAGTAGCAGTATGTATTCGGACTTGATAATAGATTTACTTGTTCTACTAGTGGCTAGAAATGCACTTATACCAAGTACACCTAAAATATTAAATAAGTTTGATCCAACGATATTGCCTATGGCGATATCGGTATTACCTTTTAGTGAGGCTATGCAGCTGGTGATAATTTCTGGAGCAGATGTACCAGCAGCAATTATAGTAAGTCCGATTATTAAAGGGCTAATATTAAACTTCTTTGCTACGCCCACGGCACCTTTAACTAAAAAATCCCCTCCGAATACGAGGATGGTAAAGCCTAAAATAAGGAGAAGTATATTTAGTGTTATATCCATGATTGTTATTCCTTATTGAGTACTAAATTTAACAAAATAGACTTTAAAACATATATTAGGCTAGATTAAATGGATAACACACCTCATTAAAATGCTTTAAATCTTTTAGTATTTTTATATAAAACTATTTTGTGAACTTGAATTGTGCCTATAATTTATCTAGGCGCAGAGCATTAATTCAGCATAAATCATTTTAGAACGTTTAAGAATTACAGATTCAATACAGTAGTCCATTTCCCGGAATTCGTTATTATGGACCAATGTAGTATATTTAAGCAGATTAAGAGATTTTAAGAAATTTTTCTTGCAAAAATTTCATGGTCGGTCAATAACTAGTTCAGTTCCAATTTGGCACTAACTGCTTTGGAACATCAGGGAGGAAGTTATTATGTCAGGTTTGCCAAAAGAGCTTGTTGAAAAATGTAAACAAAAATTATTGCTTTCAAAAGAAGATATTCTTAACCGAGTAAAAGACGCGAGAGCAAATTTGAATCGTGATGATACTAAAGGCGGAGATGAGGGCGACCAAACAGTTAGGGCTCTAGAAGAAAGCCAATTCTTAAGATTAAACGAAAGGTTCCGTAAGCAATTAATGGAAATTGAAATAGCCCTATCAAGAATTGATAGTGGCACATATGGAATTTGTGAAGAAACAGAAGAAATTATCGAAAGTGAAAGATTAGTGGCTATCCCATGGACAAGATTAAGTCTTGAAGGGGCAGAAATTAGAGAAAGCCTTAATAAAAGATACGCAAGATAATATAACAATTAATAATTTAATTTTAGGCGATTTAATCAAGGATGGTTAAATCGTTTTTTTTATTCTATTTCTGATAGAAACTGTTCAGTAACTATGTCATCTATTTCACTTTGTGAGTGTAGTCGACCTTTTCCAACTCCTGGGCAAAAATTAGCAATCTCTTTTTTCCAAGTTTTTGCATCCATTGATTCAGGCCAAAAAGGCCATGTTTTACATTGCATTGGTCTTGCATTGTATATGTCACATTTGTTTTTAGTTAAGAAGATACAATTGGGCGAGTCTTCAGACTTTAAGTAATAGACTCCTTTGTCTGGAGCCGTACAATATTTTTTAGTGAATTCACCTAAGCTTAACTTAAGCTCAGAGGCCATACTCTCTCGATCTTGTGTAGTTAAGTAAACAAAACCATACTCTCCTCGAGAGGAGCAACATTTTCCCGAACCTTGGCATTCAAATCGGATGCCATCGGCGTACCATTTTTTATCAGACATATTAGAATGTTATAATATAGAGTTACATAGGGTCTAGTTAATTTAGTATAGACCTCAAATTTAGGTTAACGATTAATAAACTTAGTATCTAGTAGCCCTTCTTTTAAGAACTCTAGTAAGTGAGCTTTGTCAGTCGGGTTTAAGTTTAAACTATTTTTTAAACGAGGATCTGTAATTTGATCGATTCTTTCCTGGTTTCTAGCGGCGTTAGTATCTACAATAAGGGTGTCATCATAATGTTGTTGGTAACTAGCAGGTATAACGTAGTTATTTATACTAAAACTGACATTACTGTAATGATCAACAACAGCCTCAAGAGTATCAAATGCTCCATTATGCATGAAAGGTGGGTGAAGCTTTGCATTTCTTAAGTTAGGAACTTTAAATCTATAACGGTCTTCAGGGTTATTGGTATCTTGCTCACGCCCTAAATCATCTTGGAAAGGAGCAAAACCTAACTGCGGTGTTGCAATACTCTCAAAGCCCTCATTAGTAAACATTGTTCCAGTATGACAAACATTACAGGCGGCATTAGTGTAAAACACTCGCATGCCGAGTTTTTGAGTTTCAGTCATGGCGTGGATATCCCCCGCAATGTAACGGTCAAATGGAGTATCATTGGCTAAGAACTTAGTTCTAACAAAGGCTCTTATAGCTCTTGCAATATGACCAGGGCTTAAATCTCCAGTGGAAACACTTGGAAAAGCTTCAGCAAATAGATTTACATATTTTGATTGCACTAAGAGTCTGTTAAATAAAACTGTATCCCAAATAACTGCTGGGTTGCCTAGGTTTGCAAGGGGGTTATTAGTCCCAAGAAATTCATCAGCGCTAATAATTGGAAATAGTGGCTGAAGATCAAACGCATTTTGCATTAGAGCTGTAATATCAGGGCGGGCTGGGTTAGCTCCATTAATGTCGCTCACGGGAGATGTGATTACACCATTATCAACAGTTAGTCTTCCATCCCAAAGTGCATGGGTTCTGCCGGTAGTAATATGACCTTTATTAAAGATTGCAGGAGAATGCCTTTTCATGGGTACACTTATTCCAGCAAACTGTCTGCGGTTCGGAAATACGCCTATAGCTCCTGAACCTAAAGCAAATGGTAAGTTATCGCCAGAGCCGAGTGTTGGTTCATGGCAACTAGCACAAGAAACATCATTGAGTCCACTCATACCAGTCTCATTGAAAAGCTCCTCACCTAAAGTTACAAGCTGAGGATTTTCTGGAGGTGGAGTAGGTAAGGGTTTTAAATCATTGGCTGAAATAATTGCATCAAGTTGTTTATCAAGTTCAGACTTAAGAGTTGGCTTGAGTTTACCCTTGCCACAGTTTGTAAATGAAAAACTGATTAGACCTACGCCGCATATTAAAACTAAAATGGAAATTATTTTATTCATATCCGCACCCATAATTTAATAATTAAGTTAAATTCTTAGTACTATATCGGAACATGAGTTTACGAGCTTAAAATAAGTTACAACTTTTCTTATTTTGAGATATTTTGCTGTTTTTAATGAGAATCTATATATATTTCTCGCGGCTTAAGGCTAGATATTAGACATTCTTTGGAAATTTTATTTGTGTAAAACAAAAAAAATTAAAATCAGAAATATCTATTGAGGTGAGATAAGCCATTTTAAGTATAATGTTTTTAACATCAACAAAAGTAACGGTTACCACACAGTATATAGGTATTGAAGTTATATGTTAAAAGCACACAATAAGTTAATGACATTTACATGCAATTCTGTTTTGTTAAGGAGTTATGAAAAGAAACAAACATTTTATAGAAGTTGAAAAAGCTATTAATTTTATATAAGATAATCTGCTATCTAAAATTAGCGTTAAAGATATTTGTAATAGAGGTCACTTTTCGACATGGGAGTTTCAGCGTATTTTCAGGGCTGTGACAGGTGACTCCATCGGGAATTATATCCGTGGGCGCAGGTTATCTCAGGCATACGATGATCTGAAAAAATTTAAAAATCGAAAAATTTTAGATACTGCTTTTAAATTTCAATTTGCCTCGCAAGAGTCTTTTGCCCGAGCCTTTAAAAAAAATTTAACTTTACGCCTGGGCAAGTACGGGATCAACAAAAAGTTTTTTCAACTTTAAAACCAAAATTAAATATAGATCGATTAAAACACATTTCTAATCACTTAAATAAAGAGCCACAAATTAAGACAATGGGTAAAAAGTTACTTATGGGGTTAGAAATAGAAGTTTTATCGACATTAGGTAATGAATCTAAAAATGCTCAAGAAATCAGAAGGCATTGGGATTATTTTATGTCGAGATCTCATGAGCTTGATAGTATTATTAAAGGTTTTAGTTATGGGGTCCTTGCAAGTGCTGATGGCTTCATGGAAAATGAAAAATTTACAGACCTAGCTTCTGTTGAAGTTAAAAAAAATAATCAAAAAGATATTAGTGACTTTAAGCTTCACCTTATAGACGAAGAAACTCAATATGCTTGTTTTGAAATGACTGGAAATCAGAAGTCTTGTCAGGTTACTGCCGATTATATTTATGGAATATGGCTTCCTCAATCAAAATATGAAAGAGATGAAGGTGTCGACATAGAGATTTTTGACCACAAGCTTTATGAACAAGAACGAATATCATTCTACGGTTTACCAATAAAAAAATAAAAGATTAATTTATGTCATATAACAATAGACTAATTATATTGGTCACTTACTAAGCCTTACCTTAAGAATATTTATTTTTTTATAAATGAGCTTTGCTAAAATAAATACCTCACGAATAATAGAATTTATTACTAATAGGTACAGCGAAGTATATCAAAAGCTCTAATTAATTTAAAAAAATTGATAAAATTTACACTTTCGCACATTTAGTCAAATGCCTCTCGGTTTTTCAAGTTATATCAAGGAATACATTCTTTGATCAGACTAGGGTTAAAGCAAAGAGTATAGGAAGAGATTATAAAAACCTGGTTTTTGTAATTTAAACTTTTACTCCAGCTTTAAATCACTGAAAAGAATGTATTGATTAAACAGTGGAATCATCTCTACTAAGTTAATCAACATTTTAATTAAAAGCTATCAAGCATTTATAGAAAAGAGCTTTAAATTTAATAATCAGAGTGGAGTCGCAGATGAAAATTTTAATTAGTTTGTTATTGTTAACAATAGCCAGTGGTATGTTATTTATAAACCAGGGATTTGCTGCTAACGAAGAAGTAACTAAAAAAAGTAGTACAGTATATTTAGATGTTAATGATGTAAGCTATCTTATTCCTATAGTTGATCGCTCCCTCTACCCTCAAATTGAACTTGAAGCTCATTTAAAAGGTGAATTCAACTCATAAGTGCAACCCCTTAAGTTGAAAAGTGGTCAAGCTGCCCATAGAATGGTGGTTTCCAGTTTTCGACAAAAGGAATCATCATGT
>Ga0209187_1001675_pt1 | contig 24347 bp, 21 predicted proteins | sample BantaG_FD_187430 | JGI IMG/M metagenome (GOLD analysis project Ga0209187, IMG submission 187430) | Marine algal microbial communities from Bantry Bay, Ireland - BantryBay_4 metaG (SPAdes) (version 2) | ecosystem: Host-associated > Algae > Red algae > Unclassified | place: Bantry Bay, Ireland...
TCTTATAGCACTAAGGAAGTTAATCTTAGGCATCTATACAGAGTTGCCTGATAACGGAAGTTGGAAGTTTGTAGATGCAAGTCAGACATTAACGACAGCGAATCCATGGTTATACAGTGAGACGAGAGATGTATTGAATCTTGAGACTGATATGTTGATAGAAGATTTTGTAGGAGTTAAGATAGGAGACTTGAATAACACAGTGACATTAGGCTTATCGAGTACAGAAATCGACAGCAGATCATCACAGAGTGTAGCTATTACCTTCGAAGATAGAATGGTAGAGCCAGGAAGCATAGTAGAGGTCGTATTAAGTACAGATAGAGAAGATGTGTATGGCTATCAGTTTACATTAGCGACATCAGGCTTAGAGTTACAGACGGTATCAGGAAGAGAAATTACAGAAGGTAACATCGGCGTACACAATGACAAGTTAACAATGAGTTATGGTCAGTCAGAAGCTATAGGTAGAGGAGACATGGTAACATTTACATTTAAGTCTACGGTAAGTGGGCAGTTATCAGATATACTAAGCTTAAACAATAGTGTAACGAGAACAGAAGCTTATGTAGGGACAGAGTTAGAAGAAGTAGCGATAACATTAAGAGGAGGAGATACAGAATCTAATTTTGTATTACACCAGAATGAGCCGAATCCATTTAGTGTACAGACGGTAATCGGATTTGAATTACCAGAGTCAGGAGCTGCGACATTAAGTTTATATGATGTAACAGGAAAAGTACTAAGAGTGATACAAGGCGATTATGCTCAAGGGTATAACGAAGTGATGCTGACTAAGGGAGATGTATCAGCTACAGGCATGGTATACTATAAGCTACAGACTAAAGATCATACGGCGTCACGTCATATGATAATCGTAGAGTAAGAAGTAAGAAAAGAAATAGAAATACTAGATAGCGATAATGATCGCTTGATATTGAGTAATGTTCTTTTGATACGAGATTGAGATACGAAATATTAGAAGAACAATTATTTTGGTTTATTATTAGAAGTCCTGACTAACGTCAGGACTTTTTTTGTTTATAGTACTATGAAAGTATTTCATACACATTATACTATATGTAATTTTAAGGTGTCGGAATATACTATAGAAGAGAATGTGTTAAGATTAAGGCATGAAGAAATGATTTCATTGCAGACGAATCGAGTATAATAATACTCGAAAAGAGTGAACTACTAATCTGGATGGGCTGACTCATAGCCGTAGCTACCGGTGTGGGCGGCACAAATAATGGCGAGTTTTTTTAACGCAGAGATTGACTAATTCTATTATAATCCGATATTCTAATGTTTAAATGGTATAAGGCATGAAGGAATGATTTCGTTGCAGACGACTAGAGTTTAATAATACTCGAAAAGAGTGAATTACTAATGTGGATAGGCTGACTCATAGTCGTAGCTACCAGTGTGGGCGGCACAAATAATAGCGAGTATTTTTAACGCAGAGATTGACTAATTCTATTATAATAGAACCGACCATTCTAATATTTCAATGGTATTGAGAAGGATAAAAGAATAGGAGTCAAAATATATCTCCGTATCACTACATCAAGACTTCCCGTCAAATTCTTATACGTATTCAGAAATAGAATAAAAAAGGTCTCATATAGTTGTGTCTACTCATGCAACTATTCTAACTTTGAAGAACTTCATGAGACTTTTTAGTTTACTGATTTTATACCAAACTGAGAGATGGTAGTAACTAAGGAGAATCGAGAGACTCCGTCTGGAGTCTCTTTTAATGATTTTTACTAATTATAAATTATACAAGCATCTTAATAAGACTTAGCGTATAGCACGGTTTTGCTTGCAGGTTTGCCACTTAATACGTCGATCCCAGTTCCAAGACTATTCTCATCATCAATGCATCTTATAGTCGCTTTAGTTTTGTCCTTGACAGCTAATTCTGTTTCTGTTGTACCATCCCAAAGTGCTTTTACAAATCCACCTTTTTCTTCAAGTAATTGAGTAAGTTGATCCATGTTTTCAGCTACCGATATATGGTCATCTCTATATTTCTTAGCTCTCGAGAATAAATTCTGCTGTATCTCATCAAGAAGATCCTTGATATATTTTTCAATACCTTCTATGTCTATTGACTTTTTCTCTTTAGTATCACGTCGAGCAATCTCAACTACATTTTTCTCTAAGTCTCTCTTACCTATCCCTAATCTGATAGGCACACCTTCCATCTCATATTGTGCAAATTTAAATCCTGGTCTTTTTTGATCGTCACGATCTATTTTGACACGAATGCCAAGCTGCAATAATTTCTCTGTTATGCCTTCTGCAACCTTCATTATCTCTTCACTTGGTTTAGGTATCGGGATGATTACAACTTGTGTTGGAGCTAATTTAGGAGGTATAACTAAGCCTTCATCATCTGAATGAGTCATGATAAGACCTCCTACAAGACGTGTAGATACGCCCCAAGACGAAGCCCATACATGCTCTATTTTATTGTTTTTATCGGCATACGTTACATCGAAGGCTTTAGCAAAATTCTGACCTAAGAAGTGACTGGTTCCAGCTTGCAGCGCCTTGCCGTCTTGCATTAAAGCTTCGATTGTAAAAGTCTCTACTGCACCAGCAAATCTTTCATTAGCAGTCTTGGCACCTTTTATTACAGGCATAGCCATATAATCCTCTGCAAAGCGAGCATAGAGTTCATGGATCAGCTTAGACTCCTCTAATGCCTCTTCACTAGTTGCGTGAGCTGTATGACCCTCCTGCCATAAGAATTCTGTGGTACGTAAGAAGGGTCTCGTTCTCATCTCCCATCTGACGACATTGGCCCATTGGTTAATTAAGAGTGGCAGATCTCTGTAGGACTGTATCCAATCTTTATAAGTGTTCCAGATTATAGTCTCCGAAGTAGGTCTTACGATAAGTTCTTCTTCAAGTTTTGCAGATGGATCTACGACCACTCCTGTGCCATTTGGGTTATTCATAAGCCTATGGTGTGTGATAACAGCACATTCCTTGGCAAATCCTTCTACATGTTCCGCTTCTTTGCTTAAGAAGCTTTTAGGTATAAATAAAGGGAAATAGGCATTAACATGTCCTGTTTCTTTAAACATAGTATCAAGTTGCGCCTTCATATTCTCCCATATACCAAAGCCTAAGGGCTTAATAACCATACAACCTCTTACAGCTGAATTGTCAGCTAATCCAGCCTTTTTAACTATATCATTATACCACTGTGAGTAATTCTCTGATCGTGGTGTTATCTGTTTTGCCATCTTAAAGCATTTATTTTGTTAAAACTTAATAACGGACCTATCCTATGATCCAATAACTACAAAAGTAAGACTTTAAGATATTATGAGACTTTACTCTATTTATTGGTTATTGCAAATTTTAATCTGTTAAGATTCTTATAATAATGACAAATCATGAACCCTAATAGCAAATATTACGTCTTAAAGTTATACAGATTCAAAAAGTTGAATGTTAAAGAATGATTGTTAAGTTAATTAACTATGTTAATGTCACCTTTAAGTGCTTCTTAACTCCTTAATAATTAGATTAGTCTTATCTTACGGATGTAATTACAATCATTATGCAGCATTTATTTAAAGAACAAAATAAAATTTTAGTTATGAAAAAATATAGTCTATTAACCTTGGTACTCTTCTTCGGAATGAGCTTAGGACTTCAGGCACAGTTTGATGATTTATATTACAATCCTGATAATGCTGATTCTGAGGAGTATAGTGATTACGATTATGACGAATCAGATTATGATAGTGAATCATATGATGATGATACATACGAGGATTATGAGTACTGGTCAGAATATGAAGACAACTATTATTCTAATAGAATAAATAGAAATAGAAGATCTAATGTAAGGTCAATCTGGTTAAACTCATGGGCTGCTAACAGCCTATTTTACAGTCCTTACGATTTCTACAATCCTTACAACTCAGCTTTTGTTGGTGGTACTTTTGTAACTGTGAATATTGCTAACCCTTACGGTTACTCAAGATTTAATAACTTCTATGCGCCTTTCAACCCTTATTTTGGATATAACAGATTCAATAATAATAGATTCAACAATAGGTTTAATCGAGGTTTCGCTGGAGGAGGATTTGGTAACAGAGGTTTCAGTAATGGATTCGGTGGAGGATCATATAATCCATATTGTCCTGGAGGGACATTTGTCCAATCAACAGGAGGTGGATTAAACAATAATACTTCGATAAGAAATAACACCACTCCAAATCCAAAAGGAACATATAATGGAAGTAGAAGAACAGGTTCGACTTACGGGTCTAATGGATCTACGAGTCCAAGAAATAATCAGTCTGTAAGATCTAATAGATCAACAAATAATGCTTCAGCAAGAACGACACCTACTAGAGACTTTAGTTCTACAAGAAGCACTACAAGAGCTAATAGAGGTACAATCAAGTCTAACTCTTCAAGAGCAACAAGATCAAGTAGAACAGGTACATCGACGACAAGACAAAGAACAACAAGACCTACATCTCGTACTACTACAAGAACTCCGAGGAATACTTATAACAATAGTAGAAGATCTAATAATAATTCTTCTTCAAGATTCAGTAGAGGTAATAATAGACCTTCTTCAAGTAGAGGAACATCTACAAGATCTTCAAGAAGTTCTTCTACGAGAAGTTCTTCAAGTTCTCCAAGAAGACGAGGCTAATATGAGGAATCATATTTAATTAAAATATACAAAGGCGGGCATTTGAAAAAAAGTCCGCCTTTTCTATGTCTTATAGTTAGTAAACCATTTCTTGTGGTTAGAATTATCCTAATTAAATCTCATAATTATGAAAACAATATCAAGAACATTAGCTATATATTTTCTTTCAGTAATATTTAGTTTATGTATATCTCAGACGGTTACTGATGCTTTACGTTATTCTACCTTAATACCTGGCGGTACAGCAAGAGTTATAGGAGCTGGAAGTTCTTTTGGAGCTATGGGCGGAGATTTTGGTTCTCTTACGATTAACCCTGCTGGCTTAGGTGATTATAGATCTAGTGAGATCGTATTTTCTTTTTCATTTAATTCTGGTAGTACTAATTCTCAGTTATTGTCATCAGCTGCTCAAAGTACAGGTCATGTAACTCAGCCTAATATTGAAAACTTAGGACTTGTATTCCATAAAAGCCCGAGTCGTGGCCCGCTTGTAACGAGTAATTTTGCGATAGGACTACAGCAGTATAATTCGTTCAATCAGAATTTTGCATATAATGGTCAGACTGAGGGATCTATAACGGAAAGATTTTTAGAATTAGCTGGAGGTTTTTTTCCTGATGAATTTGATCAGTTTGAGGCAGGGCTGGCCTGGGAATCAGGAGCTATTTTTGATTTGGACGATGATGGTATTTATGAATCCGATTTTATACAAAGCGATATAATAAATAAAAGTCAAGAAGTTAATCGTTCTGGACAAATTAATGAAGTTGTAATAGCTTGGGGAGGTAAGTTCGTTAATAATATAAATTTTGGTTTATCTATAGGAATACCTTTTATATCATTTGAAGAAGAGAAGACCTATTTTGAAAATGATCCTGGCGATATGATTCCATTTTTTGATAATTTAAGTTTCACAGAACGCTTATCTACATCTGGTTCTGGAATAAATTTTAAAGCTGGATTAGGATACACTCTTAAAAGGGTTCTGAGATTAGGCTTAGCATATCAAAGTCCAAATTTTATAAAATTAGATGACAATTTTGATACTCGATTATCATATACATTTTCGGATACAGGACAACCAGAGACTGTAGAGTCTGTATCACCTGATGGAAGATTTGATTATCGATTAAGGACGCCATCAAAGTTTATAGCAAGCATTGGAGGTCTCTTAGATCTTGGTGATGTAAAAGGTTTTATTAATGTTGATGGGCAGTATGTTAATTATGGATCTAACAAATTTAACCTAACTGCTTTTTCTGATGATCCTGGAGAATTGGTCTTTCAAGATGCCCTCAACACGCAGATATCTGAGGATCTTCAATCTGCTGTCAACATTAATATCGGAACAGAATTAGTCTTTAAGAAAATAAGATTGAGAGGTGGTGTCGGGATATTAGGTAACCCTAATACAACCAATGCGGCTGATGAAAGTAGAAAAATATACTCTGGGGGAGTAGGATTTAGAGGTGAAAGATTCTTCATAGATGCATCTTATCAGAGAAGGAGCATTACAGAAAATTATGTGCCGTATAGGGTTTTTAATGCGGATAGATTACAGAACGTAAGTAACGAATCTCAAGTGTCTAAATTTACCGTTACAGTTGGCTATAAGTTATAAGTCATTATCTTACGATAGATTTTTTGACTTTTATAAAATTTAATTATGGATTTCAGAACGGAATGGAGCAGCTGGTTGTTATTGTTATTGATGATGGGAATACAGTTTTTTGTCTATCCAATAGATATTTCTTTAAGCGTCCCTAACTTTCTATTTGATCTAATAGTAATTCCTATAGTGGTAGTAGCATTGGCTTCAATACCAGTACTGATCATTTGTTATTTTATCAAAGTTATACCAGATATCGATTACTCAATACGGTTAGCATTCGTATACTTTCTTTATTTATTAATTAGACACTTTATATAAATCGTTATGTTCGGTAGATCACAACAAGGCGGAAGGCGATATGGAGGTACTGGAGATCCATACAGTAGACAAGGAAGGGGTGCTGGTACTGGTAGATTCAAGTTATTTCTCCTAATAGGTCTTGCAATGGCCGCTTTCCAAGCTTTCAAATATTTTACTAATACACAGACTAATCCTGTTACGGGAGAAGAACAGCGTGTGCAATGGACGCCAGAAGAAGAAGTGGCCTTGGGCTTACAATCTGCCCCGCAGATGGCAGCTCAGCACGGAGGACTCCATTCTGATCAAGCTGCTCAGGACTTAGTAGATAGAGTAGGAGAGCGATTAGTTAATAATAGTATTGCGAGACAATCTGGTTATCCCTATGACTTTCATTTATTAGCAGATGATCGGACCGTTAATGCTTTCGCATTACCAGGTGGGCAATGTTTTATCACCGCAGCACTATTCGGAAGATTAGAGACTGAAGATCAATTAGCAGGTGTTATGGGACATGAGATAGGTCATGTTATACAGAGGCATGGTGCTCAACGTATGGCTAAGTCTGGATTTATACAGGGACTCATACAAAGTGTGATGATAGGTTCTGGTGGAGACCATTCTATGATGCAGGTCGCTAATGTTATAGGACAATATTCAAGTATGAAATATGGTAGAGACCAAGAACTAGAATCAGATGACTGGGGTGTCAGATTAATGATGGAAGCCGGGTATGATCCTACTAAACTTATAGATGTTATGGACATTCTGGAAGAAGCTTCTGGAGGAAGTAAGACACCTGAATTCCAATCTACACATCCAAGCCCTGACAATAGAAGAGAAAAGATAATGGAATCCATAGAAAAATATAAAAGAGAATTAAACAACAATTAAGAATGAATATATTGAAATCTAATAATCCAATGCTTAACAAAAAAGCTGTAGCTAAGACTATAGCATTGGATAGAGACGCTAAACGTAGAGGTGGAGGACCGATTATAGATACGTTCCAACATATGACTGTGTCTGGTGCTGTCACTAAGACTCTTATTCTGACTTTGATCATGCTAGCGATATCATTTGTGAGTTATCAGATGCCGAGTAGAATGCTTATAACAGTGGGAGCACTTGGAAGTATGGGTGTCTATTTTCTTACAAGTTGGAAGCCCCATCTATCACCTATTACGGCACCATTGTATGCGGTACTGCAAGGGTTATTTGTAGGAGCTGTTTCAGCTGTCTATGCTATGAGTTATGCGGCTATGGGTTATGAGGGTATAGTATTTCAGGCTGTATCAGCGACGATCGCATCACTTCTTGTAATGTTGATGATATATAAGTCAGGGTTAATTAAGGTTACTCAGAAGTTCAGGATGGTTGTAAGTATGCTTGTAGGAGCGATTATGATTGTATATCTCATTAGTTGGGTAGGTTCATTATCTGGATCTTTTGAAGTACCATACCTCCATGAGTCCGGAGCCATTGGTATTGGCATTACGTGTTTTATACTCGTCGTAGCAGCACTTAATTTGTTATTGAACTTTGACAGTTTTGAGAAAGGAGAAGAAATGCAAGCACCTAAGCATTTTGAATGGTACTATGGTATGGGATTACTGTTTACACTTGTGTGGATGTATACAGAATTTTTAAGATTATTGAGCAAATTACAAAGTGATTAATTACGTGTAATGTATAATATTTATCACTTTATCTGAGATAAAATTTTGAGGGCTTTCGGTTTATACCGAGAGCCCTCTTCTATTTCAGCAAAGTGAGTTTTTACACTTTCTATATCATTGTTTCTAAGAGCGATTAATCCTTGATACCAGAATCCTGCGTTGTTAAACATAGGTATAGATTCGATTTTTTTGAGTTGAGATATTGCTGCTGCTTCCTGATTAGTTTTGATTAGAGTAATGGCATATGCTAATCTTGATGGAGGTTCTAAAGTAGCTTCGTAAGCTAAGAATACTGGTGATGCTATCCCATAGTGACCTAAGTTATAAGCCTCATGTGCTTGCAGTAAGCTGGTGGGCTCTGTACTCTTTCTTGTTATTTTGATTTCATCGGCTATGAAATTATCATTATATAGTTGAATATGTTCTTGCTTGGTCTTATCGTTTTTACAAGAGTAGACAGATAATGATAATGCAAATACTAATACAGAAATATACAATCTATACATAAGCAGTGATTGATTTAGTATACTATAAATTAAATGAGACTTTTAGAAAGACAGCTAAAAGCAAAACTTATAAAAGTCTACTAAATATGGATATACCGATTACCTGTAGCGCCTAATGCCGCTTCCTTAATAGCTTCAGTATAAGTAGGATGGGGATGTGATATTCTCGCCATATCCTCAGCTGATGCTCGGAACTCCATTAGAGCGACAGCTTCCATGATAAGATCTGCTGCTCTGGCACCAACCATATGTACGCCAAGAATCTCATCAGTCTCTTTATGAGCTATAACTTTAATAAGACCTTCTGTGTCCATACTGGCACGTGACCGACCTAAAGCTTTCATAGGAAACTTACCTACATTATATTCTATACCCGCTTCCTTAAGCTGCTCTTCTGTCTTACCCACTACTGATAACTCAGGCCAAGTATAGACGACGCCAGGAATAAGATTATAATCTAAATGTGGCTTCTGTCCAGACATATGTTCTGCCACGAATATGCCTTCTTCTTCAGCTTTGTGTGCAAGCATAGCGCCTTTGATGACATCACCTATAGCAAAGATATTAGGCTGAGAAGTCTGTAGGTGATCATTGACTACAACACGACCTCGATCATCAGTTTCTATTCCGACATTCTCTAATCCTAACTTGTCTGTATATGCTCCTCTGCCGATTGCGATTAAGCAATAATCTGCTTGTATTTTCTGGATTTCTTCAGAGTCTCTTTTCTTAAATTCTACGGTTGCACTTTTTACTGTGCCTTTAACTTGTGTTACGGCATGTCCTAAGTGGAATTTTATACCGATCTTCTTAAGAGAACGACGTAGTTCTTTGCTGACGTCCTTATCCATACCTGTCAAGATTCTATCTTGAAATTCTATAACTTCTACTTCGGTTCCGATACGTGCATATACAGAACCTAATTCTAATCCGATCACACCTGCACCGATGATCACCATCTTCTTAGGTATACTTGTGATATTAAGTGCTTCTGTAGAAGTGATTACTCGTTTCTTATCATAATTAAATGATGCCGGAGCTATAGGTTTAGAACCTGTAGCTATAATTGCTTTGTCAAATTCTAATTCTGTATTACCATCTTTACCAGCTACTTGTAGCTTATTAGAGGATAAGAATGACCCATGACCAGTGTGTACATCAATCTTATTCTTTTTCATAAGATACGCGACACCATCACATGTCTGGCTCACTACGGCATCTTTCCTTGCGATCATCTGCTTGAGATCTGCTTTGAGAGATTTTAACTGTATGCCATGCTCGCTGAACTTATGTTCAGCATTATGATAATGCTCTGAGGAATCTAATAATGCTTTGGAGGGAATACATCCTACATTAAGGCAAGTACCTCCGAGCGTATTATACTTTTCTACTATGGCAGTTTTCATACCCAGTTGAGCACATCTTATAGCTGATACGTATCCTCCGGGCCCTGAGCCTATGATTACAACATCGTATTTCATATGTTTTAATTTTTTATTGAGTTGTGATGATTATCTATAGTTATAAATAATTGAGACGATGAAGTCTTTAAAATATCAATTCTACAGACATAGGATTATTAATATTAATCTTTCTTAGGATTGTTTTTGTCGCTTTTATTATTGGGAGCATTGTTAGCTTTATTAGGCTTTGGACCCCTGTTTTTGTTATTACGCGATTTGTCATTACTTGATTTTCTTGGGTTAGGATTACCTTCTCCACCCTTTGATCTATTGCCATCTTTAGATTGTGGATTAGTGTTTTTACTAGGTCCATTGCCTTTAGGTCCTTTATTAGAACCTGACGATTTCTGACCACCTTGCTGTTGTCCTTTAGACTTTGGCCCACCAGATTTCTGTCCTGCAGGTTTTGGACCTTTAGGTTTAGGTCCACCAGATTTAGATCCGCCAGATTTTGACTTAGCTCCAGATTTGTTGTTAGGACCTTTGCCAGATGATCTATCTTTGCGACGATCATCTCTACGTGGACCTCTTCCTTTATTATTTCTCTTTTTCTTGCGTCTCTTAACTTCAGGTAGTACAATCTCTCCTGTTACATCTGCCCATTCTAATTCTTCCTCTTCTGGCTTAATGATGACTTCTTCTTTGAACGTATTGATGTCTTCTATCTCTACACCACTCTTATTGAGTTCTATTATTTTTTTGACTTGATCTTTGTGTAAGGCTACAAGAGGACCTCTGATATTATTTTTCTGTACACCATAGTACATGATGCCTTTGAAGATATCTGTCTTTACTAAGTTAGCTCTTCCATTAGCTAATCTGATAACATCAGCTTTCTTAGGAAAATCACTGAGTGCATCGATATATGTATCGAGCTCGTAATTGAGACAACACTTTAATCTACCACACTGACCGGTAAGCTTTGTCTGGTTGATCGCTAAGTTCTGATAACGAGCAGCTGTTGTTGTAACGGTCTGGAAATCTGATTTCCAAGTAGAGCAACATAGTTCTCTTCCACATGTACCGATACCACCTATAATCGAAGACTCCTGTCTGGAGCCGATTTGTTTCATTTCTATTTTGACACGGAATTCTTTGGCATACATTCTTACAAGCTCTCTGAAATCCACTCTGCCATCAGCAGTGTAGTAGAATGTCGCTTTTCTCTTGTCACCTTGGAATTCTACATCGCCGATTTTAAGATCTACATCAAGGGTCCGAGCTATCTGACGAGCCTTGATCATGATTCTTTTTTCAGATCCACGAGCTTCATCTAATTTTTCGAGATCTCTTCTATTAGCTATTCTGATTATTTTATAGATAACCTTGCTTTCATCGAAGTTGACTTTCTTCATCTGTAATCTTACAAGATCGCCAGATAGAGATATACGTCCTACGTCATAGCCATTAGAGCTTTCTACGACGACCATATCTCCAGTTATTGCATTGCTATATTCGGGGTTTAGGAAGAAAGTCTTTCTATTTCCTTTTTTAAAAGAAACTTCGACCATTCCATATGACATCGGATCTTTGATATCTAATGTCGTGAGCCAATCGAATGTATTTTTCTTATTACATGATCCGCTCGTACAATGTCCTTTATCTCCACATCCCTGAGGGACTCCATTTTTAGTTACTCCACATGAGGCACAACCCATCTTTTCTATGTTTTTATATATGAAACGCCTACTGGCGTTGATTATTAAAGCTTCCGAGCTGGTATATTAAGTAGTTTAATTACCTAAACTCTGTTCTCTTTCTCAAAAATAAATAAGAAACCGCATACTTGCATAATATGATCTGCTTCTTACCTAAGTCACTAAGTTATTGACTTCTGCTTTCAAAATTGCATTAATTTCAAAAGTCATGCTCATTAAAAGGATTTTTAACGATAGATTTCTTCTAATATGACTTATAGATTGTGTAAATATTTTCTCTAATAGCCCGATTTTGCTCATATCTATCAATTTTATAAGTTTTTCGGCTACAATTTTCTCTTCATCTGATAATTTGATGTTTTCAGAAGAATCTTGAGCGATTAACTGGTGCATTTCTCTCAAGAAATGAAGGCCATATGTTAAAAAATTGATGATTTCTTGTTTTCCATTCCCGATAAGGGTATCTATAAAACTCACAACTTCCTCAGGATCAATCTTATAGCTATAGCGGAACCAGTTCATAATATCTTCAGAGTAATTAAGTTGAGTAGCATTAATCGATTGTATCGCTACTCGAAGATCCCCATCTACCATATGTACCAACTCTTGCGTATCCTTATCAGATAAACTACTGTGAGAACCGAGATACAGTTTAATATCCTCATCTGCAAATGGCGGTATAAGAATGCTCTGACATCTTGATTTCAATGTATTTAATGCTGCATTGCTATTATTGAGTATCAAAATGATAATAGTATTATCTGCGGGCTCTTCTATAAGCTTGAGGATTCTATTACCTTCTTTGCCGAGGTAATCAGCATACCAGATGATTTGAATTTTATACTTGCCTTCGTAAGTCATGAGACTTAGATTCTTGATGATCTCATTACACTCAGCTACATTAATATTGGCTTGCTTATCAGCAGCACCGAGGAAAGTCAACCAATCAGTGATATTGCCATAAGGATGCTCAGATAAGAATTCTCGCCATTCTTTAAGGAAATAAGTACTTGTCGTATCCTGCCTCTTAATATTATCTTTCTTAATTACTGGAAAAGAGAAATGTATATCTGGATGGATATTTTTCTGTGCCTTGAGACAAGAAGAACATGTTCCACATGCACCCTTGTCTGTTCTATTTTTACATTCTAATAATCCTGCTAATCCGATAGCTAATGCCAGCTTTCCATACCCATCGCCACCTGTCATCATAATCGCATGAGGCACTCTTTCTGACTTGATTATCTTATTAAAATAATCTTTCAGTTCTTGATGTCCAGGTATATCTGATAGTTGCATATAATCGTAAGAATACTGTTATTATTATGATGGGCTAAGGTACGGAAATTATAAATGGAAGATAAGCCTATCTTAAGCTGGTTATCCAAACCGTGAGGCGCAACCAACCTTAGTTAAATTATCCCATCCTCAAGACGGAGCTTGAGGTTCTCTGAGATAAGAGTACTCATTGTACTCTTATTATTCTTAGTTAATCCTTAGAATGGAAAGGAAAACTAACGGTGTTCTTTGAACACTGTTGTATGCGTATAATACCGCGAAAGTGGTAAAAGATTAATCCTTCCATCTTGAGTGAAGGAAAGAGGATGGGTAAATAAATTTTAATAGAAGGAACGAGGATGGATTAGCTTTAGCCGAACCCAATCCTGGTTAAATCATCCCATCCTCAAGACGGAGTTAAAGGTTCTCTAAGATAAGAGTACTCATTGTACTCTTATTATTCTTAGTTCATCCTCGCGATGGAAAGGAAATTATCATGTTCTTACGAACAATTCAAAACAAATCAAAACATATCATAGTGCTATTGAAAATAGCAAATTATTCGTCCTTCCATCAACGAGGGAAGGAATGAGGATGGGTTAGCAAAATTGTAATGGAAACAGGATGGGATACTAAAACCTAAATGCCTTACTTTTGTTACAAATACTAAAAAGAAGAACATGCGTATATCCATATATAGAAGAGCCCACTTTAATGCAGCTCATAGACTACATACAGAATCATGGTCAGATGAAAAGAACAAAGCTGTATACGGCAAATGTAATAATGCCAACTATCACGGACATAACTACGATCTCGAAGTGAGGTTATCAGGAGAAGTAGATCCTGTTACGGGTTACCTTTATGACCTATCAGATCTCGCTACACTTATCAAAGAAAAGATAGAAGACAGATATGATCACAAGAACCTCAATATGGACTGCCCAGAATTCAAAGATCAGAATCCTACAGCTGAACTCATTGCATACGAAATCTGGAAAATACTTAGAGAGCAAATCGATATAAAATATGATCTTGGTGTTAAGCTATGGGAGACGGCAAGGAATTATGTGGAGTATCCTGCGAGGTAGGTTATTGTTTCTAAAAGAAAACATCTAAAATTTATTTCGCTGAGTTTTTAGCTAAAGAAGCTTACACTCTGCGGGTGGCAGGACAGGTACGCGGAGCGATTTAGCTGTCCAAGCATTTTTGTTACTTTTTTTGCGATTGCAAAAAGTAAATAAAAAATAATCCCGCTTAAGTATAATAACAGCAACAATGGTCTATATCTTGCAGAATGGTCAGCCGTGGAAGAGAAGTTTATTTCACGATATGATAGCATGAAAGTTAAGATTTTAAATCACTCCACCTTAACAATCTGTGCCGTATAAACCAACCTCTCCCTATTATCCTCAGGCAAAAACTCCACACTATAAGTCCCCACTTCCAAGCCCGACAAATCCACCTGCACCTCATCCTGATGCCCGCCACCATCACCACTCCACACCAACTGCCCCTGCATATCAAAAACCACAATCCGCCCCTTCTTACCCTCAGGCACCTCCACCGTAAGCACATCCCTCACAGGATTAGGATATACAGTCATATCACGTCTGTAGTAGACCTGATCACCGAAGATACTCGTAATAGTAGGATCACACTTATCTTCCTCATCTACATGGAAGCGAGGGAAGTTAGGCATCGTCGCCGTAGCAGATACGAACGGTAAGCGGATACCTTGTTGTACGAAATCACAAGCTGTGCCTTTCTCATTAGGCTTATTGATGACATGGTAGCTAAATGTGCCGCTTGTACTGCACATGTATATTTTGCAGTCAGGGGCTAAAGCCATAAGATGAAATGTAGTGGAGAAAGGATCTTGTACACCATTCCATGTATCAATAAGAACCAAGCCATCTTCTAAGTTATCTTCCCAAGTATCTATTTGGTATAACTCATCTCGTATTGCTACATATAAAAATCTGGAATCGGGAGACCATTCTACTGATGAGAATAGAATAGCGGTAGGACTAATACTACGAAGATTTAATTGTCTCAAATTTAAAAAGTCTCCATTTGATCTATCAAAATCATAGAGTAAAAGATTATCATATGCATTATAAAATGCAAATCCAGAACCATCAGGTGAAAATTTAGTTGCGCCAGAGGCATTAGATTTTTCTACAAAATCGACTGGCATTTTAATTCTGTCATGAATAGAAAAACCATTATTATCTAAATTTATTAAAATAATTTCCTCATTCTGACCTATTATAGATATCCACCATCCTTGTTCATCCTATTTTGATATGGCGATTAAATAACTCTGGAAAATGACCTCATCCACAGGAAGAATATCTATGTTTTTTTCAGTTACATCACCAGATCCTGCATTCAGTGTTAAGTCGATGTAAGTATATTTTATATTATTTATAAAAATATCTTCACCATCATACTCTACAGTCTTATGTAATAGATAATATCCATTCTCATCAGCTGGATCAGGCAATATCATCACATCTTGTAGTCCAGGATAATGAGCACAGGTATCTTGTCTGAATTCTTCTAAAAAATTTCCTTCATTAATCCCACTGCCATTAGGCATAATTTCATGATTAGCATCTGCAACATGACAACCGTTAGTATAGAATAACAGATTGCCATCTGCGTCGCATATTGAAGCATTGTTGCCCCTAATCCATAAGGGTATTACATTGCTCATACCATTTGGAGATGAACCCTTGTTGTAATCAAATATATAAGATTCGTTACCTGCTGTATATAAGTTACTATCGTATCCGAATATCCAAATGTAGTCTTCCTTTTGAGCCTTAGATTCAAAAATGATTATGTGAAAAATTATCAGTAAGAATATTATTCTCATCATCTTGTAATAACTATCTTTTTATTGGTAACATTTCCATTATTGTGCCTAATTGTAAGCATATAAAATTCCTGAATCTGCATTATAATCAAATTTTATTTCGTAAGATAAGGTACTCAAATTTTTAATAATCTGCTTGCCATGGATGTTATACAAGCCTATACTAGCGACATCATCGATAATCAGGTTAGATATTATTTCGACCCGTTCTTACCTCAATATGAAAAAAGGCATACTTTTGCCGAAAAATAAACAAAATGTCAGCATTAGATAAGATAGACCCAGCATTGATTAATATGTCCATGGAGACAGCTTCTTTTGAGTCGGATACAGAGATCTGTATACACACTAACAAAGGTGATATCAACCTTACACTTTATGGTACTAAAACACCTAAGACGGTACACAACTTCTTAGAATTAGCGAAGGCAGGATATTATGATGGATTAAAATTCCATAGAGTTATTCCTGATTTTATGATACAAGGGGGTTGTCCTTTAGGTACAGGCACAGGAGGCCCTGGGTATAAGTTCGGAGATGAATTCCATCCAGAATTAAAGCATGACAGCCCAGGTATCTTATCTATGGCCAATGCAGGTCCAGGTACTAATGGAAGTCAATTCTTTATCACGCATGTAGCGACTGATTGGCTTGATGGAAATCATTCAGTATTCGGAAAGGTATTATCAGATTCTGATATGTCTACTGTTAATGATATCAGAGGGGGTGATGAGATTATTTCTATAGAGATTAAGTAGTCAGTTGTTATTTTTTGTTAGAATATTAATATGCAATTCTTATGAAGTTAGTTTTCTTAACTGGAATCGTAATTATTCTTAGTCTATCGGCTTGTGGTGTGCAATGCGATTCAGATAGGTCGGACTTTGAACTGTCTGAGAAAATAGCTAGCTGGTATAATCCTATTGTGGATGACGTGCAATTATTCCTACACGATAGCATTAATGTGGTAAGACTTGACTTCAGCAAATCAGAATACACAGTATTCTGTGGCGACGAATGTCCAGAATGTAAGGCGGTAGAATTTTCTTTTGATTATAAAGATGACATGTATAGAGTTATATCAGATACGCGTGATATCATATCCTTGACATTAAATGATACGACAATTGTCGATCATAATATGGAGATGAATACCAGTCTCTCTGGGAGCACTGACTTTCAGGGAAGTAGTACCATATTAGATAGCTTGCAGACAGAATTATTACGATTCGAAATTAGTAGAGCCAGTGGTCTTAATTTAGATTTATTTACAGAGATATTATTGAGTAAATCTGATGGGCTAATTGGATTTACAGTTAATGGTGACAGTTATAGTCGGCAATAATTTATAGAATATTATGGTATCAGTTAATGGCGTCGGCGTAGAATTTAGTGGGCATACACTATTCAAGGATATATCTTTTATAATCAATGAAAAAGATCGTATCGCTCTTATGGGTAAGAATGGTGCTGGGAAGTCTACATTGATGAAAATCATGGCTGCAATTAATAAGCCGACTTCTGGTCACGTACAATATCCTCCTGATGCTGTTATTGCTTATTTGCCGCAGCACTTACTGACAGAAGATGATTGCACGGTATTCGAGGAGACGTCCAAGGCATTCTCTAAGGTAAATGGTATGAAAACGGAAATGGATCGACTCAATAAAGAGCTCGAAACAAGGACGGATTATGAGTCTAAGGAGTATATGGACATCATCAATAAAGTGACAGACCTCGGAGAGATATTTTACTCAATAGAAGAAGTTAATTATGATGCAGAGGTAGAAAAGACTTTGATGGGCTTGGGATTTAAGAGAGAGGACTTTCCTAAACCTACGAGTGAGTTCAGTGGAGGATGGCGAATGCGAATCGAATTAGCTAAGATACTGCTGCAGAAGCCTGACCTTATTCTTCTCGATGAGCCTACTAATCATATCGATATAGAATCTGTGGTGTGGTTGGAAGATTTTCTTATCAATAAAGCAAAGGCAGTTGTCGTCATCTCCCACGATAAAGCTTTCATAGATAATGTCACTAATAGAACTGTGGAATTGACCATGGGTAAAATCTATGATTATAAAGCCAACTACTCTCACTATATCGAACTGAGACAAGAACGCCGCGAAGCACAGATAAAAGCCTACAAAGAACAAAAGAAAACTATCGCAGAAAGTGAGCGATTTATAGAGAGATTCCGTGGGACATTCTCTAAAGCTAATCAGGTCAGCTCAGTGAAGCGTATGCTGGAAAAACTTGATATTATAGAAATAGATGAGATCGACAATTCTTCATTGAAGTTACGATTTCCGGCATGTAATAGATCGGGAGATTATCCTATAGGTATAAAGGAATTGTCAAAATCTTATGATGATCATGTCGTATTTAAGGATGCTTCACTATCTATAGAGAGAGGTGAGAAAGTATCTTTTGTAGGAAGAAATGGTGAAGGCAAATCTACGATGATCAAAGCTATTATGGATCAAATAGATTATACTGGTGAGTGTAAGATCGGACATAATGTTGAGATAGGATATTTTGCTCAGAATCAAGCTTCACTTTTAGATCCTGAGCTAACAGTATTCGAAACTGTAGATGAAGTCGCCAAAGGAGAAGTAAGAACGCAGCTCAAAAATATATTAGGCTGCTTTATGTTTAGTGGAGACAGTATAGAGAAAAAAGTCTCTGTTCTCTCAGGAGGGGAGCGGACAAGATTAGCGATGGTCAAACTCTTGTTAGAGCCTGTTAACTTACTCATATTAGATGAGCCGACTAATCACCTCGATATCAGATCTAAGGAAGTATTGAAAGAAGCACTTTTAGGATTTGATGGCACAATAATTTTGGTATCTCACGATAGAGAATTCCAAAGAGGATTGACTAATAAAGTATTCGAATTTAAAGACAAGCGAGTTATAGAACATTTCGAAACTATCGACGACTTTATGGAAAGGCATAAAGTCGAGCACCTTAAGGCAGTGTAGATTTTTCTACTGCGTTATAATAATCTTTTTTATTATCGAATTTTCTTTAGTTTTTAGAAGTAGCATGTAGGTGCCATTCGTTAGATCAGCAGTCTCAATCTGAATAGACTTTTGTTTATCTTTCAGGAGGTAATCTCTTATTTTAATGAAGGCTTGTCCATTGAGATTACATATTTCGATTTCTATATTCTGATCTATATCTGAAAGTAGTGTTATGGATATATTCTCAGAAGCTGGATTAGGATATATGTTTTTTATGAGGTACTCTCTATTTGTCTGTAAGTTAATATTGCAAGAGACTAATTTACTCTTATAAGTTGTGCCGTTAAAGTTATGAGCAATAACTTTGTAGTAGTAGACTCCATCATAAGCTATATCATTATCATAATAGACATTTGATGTATTAGTATTATTGTCTACCTGATCTATCTCTTCGTAATAACTATCATTTGGGGTTTTTCTAAGAATTGAATAATGTGATATGTTCTCAGGATCACTAAAGTTCCATAATAATTTTGAAGCTTGATTTTCTGCTGACCACTCACAAGAAATTTCAGTCTTATTTATGTCGAGTACGCCACTCTTGAGCATATATAATTGACCATTGTCATCAGCTACAAAAATATCAGATTCGTTATGTATAAAGCATCTGGAATTTAGTTCATTATTGGTATTGACAGTAAATGGAATCGTGTCTGTAAAGGTGAAATAGTTGTAGGTAAGTATAATAAATTTTTCATCTACCTGACCATAGGATCGATCGGGGCCACAATGATAGAAGTCAAGAAAAAAGAGTGAAGACTCAAAAGGCTGCCCAACTACGTTGAAGTTAATATCGTCTCTATTACTATTTTGAATTTGAGTTATTATTTTGTTATCTACTGTATCAATTAGTAGGATAAAAGCATTAAGTTCATCTGAGCAATAAGGTAAGATTGCAGTAATATATTCTCTGGTATTGTTACTTGTAGTAGGTCTGAGATCATGAAAATCGAAAGAATTATCATTATTGACTTTCAGTAATGAAGTGGAATCTGTAGAGGCATGTTCTCCTATAAATAAGAAATTATCTTTGCTGGCATCTATAATATCATCTATGTAAAAGTCAGAGATTATTAACTCTTCAAAAGATTGGCCTAGATCAAAAGAATAATTAAGAATCAATGTATCTCTATCATTATTTGATTCTACAAACACAAGAGTACTATCAATTAGATATGAACGTCCGTCAAATTCTGACTGGTAGTAAGTTGTTTTTAATTCTGAAGTATAAATATCGTAGGTTATTAATCTATCATCTCTAATGTCCATAATTTTTCCGGAGCTATATGGGTCTCCATATACAGGTGATTCAATTTTCGTTGGAAGCCAGTTGTTATTTTGATCATACAACCAAAAGTCCCGAGAACCAGTATTTGCAATTATATTTCCATCATCTAACATAAATATTTCACTTAAGTATAGTGAGCTCAAAGTTGTGGAAATGGTGTCTGGTTCCTTTTCAATGTCATTGATATTATGAACTATCCATGAGGCGGTTTCTAATCTGTTGGATTCAGTAATTATTTTTCCATTTGAGATTTGGAAGTTATCTGAGTAGATTCCTTTATTAGGTGAGATTAATTCCCAGTTATCAGTAAGCTCATTATTAAGCGGGTGCTTAAAAATTCTAAATCTATTGAATAGGTAGAGTTCATTCAAGTAGGTGAAACTTCCCGTTATAAAGAAATTGTAACCTTGTTTAGTTTTAGCAGGTTCTTTTATTACACTATCAAACAGCATATCACAAGTATGTAATTCTGCCTTGTCATTAAAGAACTGAATTTTATTATTATGGAAATAAATATCTGTAACAATCTCAACATTGTCTAAGAACTTTACTAACTCAAAGTTCTCATCTAAAATAATTATATCTCTTACTTTGCCTTCTTTTCCTATTATGTAATATAGATCTTCATTTTTATATAAAATGTATGGCTCCCATCGAGGCATGGGGAACGGATTTTCATATTGATTAGCTATGGTTAGGCCTTTATCGTATGATACTATAATTTTGTCATTATTGATAACATATAGTGTATCTTCTATAATTGTTACAGTACTATTAGTAAGTGTTATTTCAGAGAGTTGATATCCGTTAGAGTTGGATGGTATGTAATAATTAGAGCGGTGACTAAATAATGGTGTGCCATCACTAAAAAAATAAACGGTTTCAAAATTAGTTGGCTGTCTTATGCTATCCCAAGAGATACCACTATCTTCAGAAGTGTAGAAATGATCTTTATCGTGTCGGGGGAATAAGTATATCTTGTCATCAGGTCCATATACTACATTCTCCATATCCATTATCGGAATAGAAGGTAGTTTCTCCCACTCACGCTGAGCAGTACTTAGACTTAATCCAAAGCATAGGAATATAACTAACAGTGAGGTTCTCATGTTTTCATTTCATTATCTTGCCTAAGATAATAATAATAAATTATAGAGGCAATTGTATTTAGGTAAGTACATCTCTACCTATGCTGATCTATGAGGATCACATTGCCGTCAGGATCAGATATCATAAAGCTTGCTGGGCCTACAGTGGATTCATCCGCTTCTGTGGTAGGAGCAATTCCTTTCGCATTTAGATCTTTTTAGAAATGGACTCCCTTACCCTAATCCCGGCTTCTTACTATATAAATGTTCTTTGAGTCTTTCATATAGCTCTGAATTTTTAATAATCTGTTCATTTTTACTCTTTATAATTAAAAGATAATAAGACACAATTATTTGAACAGTCTCATTCTAAGTTTTTAAATCACAAATGATTATAGGACCAGTTCATGTTTCTTGGACTCGTTCTATTAATTATTTAATGTAAATAGCTCACCATCCACACGTGTGAAAGCAACAAAACCAACACCATCTTTGAAGAAGAATTCATTGGTCTCCGAAGATATATTTATTACATTTTCGTAGGATAGATTATTTCCTTGCCAAATATCAATTATCCATCCTTGGAAAGTAGAGCCAGACGGTATGATGATCTCATTAGTTGTCATGTTGTACTCACTTTGCGAAAATCCTGATTCTACTTCGTTGTCAGGATTAACGGGTTCGTTCCATCCTACGCTCATATTGGCGATGTATTCTAATGATTCTTCAGTATCTCCTCTTGTATAGAATTGTAGTAGTATGGTATTCCTTTCTGATGCATCGATTAATTGTATGAGTGGCCCATAAGTGGACTTGTATTCATAACAAGAGAAACTTCCATTTTGTGGATCAGAAGCTGTCCCTATTTCTGTTATATTAAGGCGTCCAGGCATGTCAAAAATATTGGCAATAAAAGTATAAGTATCTCCTTGTTCGTTAGAGAAGCTTACTGATTGTCCTTGCTCATATACTGCATAATCAGACACATACTCTGGAGGATCTATATCTCCTATTTTGATGTCATCACAATCTGAACTACAACAACTTAGAAGTATTAGTGTTAGAAATATCGAAATTATACTTTTTAATGTCATCATAATTAATGATTAATTTTTTGTAAAATCAAATATAACTTCGTCTCCTCCACCAGAGATCTTAGCTTCCAGATTATCACCTACCGCATTGTATTCTATCATTTTAGGATAAGGGTTTTCTACATTTTGGCATTGGAATGATTCTTTATCTATTTGTGTAAGCAAGAAGTGAGTAGCTATGGAATCTTGTTTTCCTTTTACAGAAAAATACCAATCTTGATCATTTTCGAATAAGATAATATTTTCTTTCCATACTGTATCAGAAGCTACCATAGTATAGCTAGTGCCGTAATAATATAAATCACTCTTTTTATTCCACGTCTCATAAGTTTTTTGTCCTTCATCATCATTAGTCCGATGCCAGTCCCCTAATAACCAATCAAATGAAGGTATCGTAACGATATCCTTATCCTCTGCCACCACAGCAGGTTTGTTTTTACATCCGATGATAGTGAGAAAGAAAACAATAAGAATTAATTTCTGATTCATAATAGTAGATTATAAAATTGACCTTGATACCTTAGTGTTAACCCATTTGTATTTCTCTTAAAATGGAAAAGTCTTTGTAGTCTTCGACATACATAAATAAGGCCGGTTTCCTTTACACCCCCCTTTACACCCCTACACCCTTACACCTTTAAACCTTTAAACCCTTAAACCCTTAAACCCTTAAACCCTTACCCCTTTACACCCTTACACCTTTTTCTTCCGTAATACCGCAACACCGCAACACCGTAACACCGTAACACCGTAACACCGCAACACCGTAACACCACAACACCGCAAAACACCGGCCCCCTACATATTCCTCCGATACTTCCCACCCACTTCAAATAACGAATTAGTAATCTGCCCAAGCGAACAATACTTAGATACTTCCATCAAAGCTTCGAAAAGATTTTCATTATTGATGGCTTTCTCTTGCAAGTCTTTTAAGAGCACTTTTGACTTTTCGATATTGCGTTCATTGAGACTTTCTACTGTGACGATCTGTTCTTTCTTTTCTTCTTCTGTTGCTCTGATGACTTCTGACGGTATGACTGTAGGAGAGCCTTTACTGCTTAAGAAAGTATTGACGCCTACGATCGGATATTCACCGCTATGCTTAAGATGCTCATAGTGCATACTTTCTTCTTGGATTTTACTTCGCTGGTACATCGTCTCCATAGCACCGAGGACGCCACCACGTTCTGTTATACTATCAAATTCGCTGAGGACCGCTTCTTCTACTAAGTCAGTCAATTCTTCTATGATGAATGATCCTTGAAGAGGGTTTTCATTTTTAGCTAAGCCTAATTCTTTATTGATGATCAACTGGATCGCCATAGCTCTTCTTACAGAATCCTCAGTTGGTGTTGTGATGGCTTCGTCATAGGCATTAGTATGTAAGGAATTACAATTATCATAGATGGCATACAATGCTTGCAAGGTCGTACGGATATCATTGAAGTCTATTTCTTGTGCATGTAGAGATCTACCTGATGTCTGTATGTGATACTTAAGCATCTGCGCTCTGGCATTGGCACCGTACTTGTGCTTGAGGGCTTTCGACCAGATCTTTCTCGCGACTCTTCCGATGACAGCATATTCTGGATCGACACCATTAGAGAAAAAGAATGATAAATTAGGTCCAAATTTATCAATGTCCATACCTCTGCTCAGATAATACTCGATATAAGTAAATCCATTAGCCAATGTAAAAGCCAATTGTGTCAGAGGATTGGCACCAGCTTCGGCGATGTGATATCCAGATATTGAAACGGAGTAAAAATTTCTCA
>Ga0209187_1001676_pt1 | contig 24327 bp, 15 predicted proteins | sample BantaG_FD_187430 | JGI IMG/M metagenome (GOLD analysis project Ga0209187, IMG submission 187430) | Marine algal microbial communities from Bantry Bay, Ireland - BantryBay_4 metaG (SPAdes) (version 2) | ecosystem: Host-associated > Algae > Red algae > Unclassified | place: Bantry Bay, Ireland...
CAATCTATGCGTACAGCCTGGTAGAAGAAATCTGCGAAGGCGATACCTATGAAGTAGGAGATTCAGTGTACACAGAAACTGGCAATTATGTAACAAATCTGTTGACAATCAATGGATGTGATTCGATCATTACAGTAGACTTGACAGTACATCCGGTATATGCATATACCTTGACGGAAGAGATCTGTGAGTTGGATACGTTCTATGTTGGAGACTCTTTATATACAGAGACTGGAGTTTATGTAACGAATATGCAAACCCAAGAGGGTTGTGATTCGATTATAACACTTGACTTGACAGTGCATCCAGTTTATACAACGAATCTGATTGAAGAGATTTGTGATCAGGATACGTTTGTAGTGGGAGATTCACTTTATACAACAGCAGGTGTTCACACGACCGTGTTAAGTACAGAATCCGGATGCGATAGTACAGTAATCCTGACACTAACAGTTCACCCAATCTATGCATACAGTTTGGTAGAAGAAATCTGCGAAGGCGATACCTATGAAGTAGGAGATTCAGTCTATACAGAAACTGGCAATTATGTAACAAATCTATTGACGATCAATGGATGTGATTCGATTGTAACGGTTGATCTGACGGTACACCCAGTGTATGTATATACCTTGACCGAAGAGATCTGTGAATTGGATACGTTCGTAGTAGGAGACTCCTTGTATACAGCTACAGGAATCTATGTAACTAACATGCAGACAGTTGAAGGTTGTGATTCGATTGTAACATTAGACTTGACAGTGCATCCAGTTTATACAACGAATTTAATTGAAGAAATTTGTGATCAGGATACATTCGGAGTAGGCGATTCCATTTATACTCAAACAGGTATTTACACGACCGTGTTAAGTACAATAGAAGGCTGTGATAGTACAGTGATTCTGGACCTGACGGTTCACCCGATATATGCGATTACATTGACTCACGAAATTTGTGAAGGTGAAAGTTATGAGGTTGGAGATTCGGTTTACACTACTTCTGAAGTATTTGTAACGAACCTGACAACGGTTGAAGGATGTGATTCAATTGTAACATTAAACTTGACTGTACATCCGGTATATGCAATTGATCTGGCAGAAGCAATTTGCGAAGGTGATAGTTTCCCGGTTGGAGATTCACTCTACACAACTACAGGAATCTATGTAACGAACATGCAGACAGTTGAAGGCTGTGATTCGATAGTAACATTAGACTTAACGGTTCATCCAGTTTACACAACGAATCTGGTAGAAGAGATTTGCGATGAAGAGTCATTCCCAGTGGGCGACTCATTATATACGGAGACTGGAATTTATACGACGCTTCTTTCAACAATAAATGGTTGTGATAGTACAGTGGTGCTTGATCTGACAGTACATCCGATATATCTGGATACAATTGTAGTTGAGATATGTGATGGTGCTGTTTACCAAAATGGTGCTTCAGTATTCACGACAACAGGTGTTTATCCGATTAGTTATCTTTCTGAAAACAATTGTGATAGTTTAGTTGTAATTGATTTGACGGTACATCCGGTTTACAATGTGAATTTGGTTGAGTCAATTTGTGATGGTGAAAGTTACCCGGTTGGAGATACACTTTACACTGAAGCAGGTAACTATACTAATGTGTTGATTAGCGTAGAAGGATGTGATAGTATTGTCAACTTGGAACTGACAGTTATTGATGTATTTACATTTAATCTGAGCGCAACGATTTGTGAAGGTGATTCTTACTTAGTAGGAGGAGATTATCAGACAGAGCCTGGTATTTATAATGATACTTTGATAGGTGGTAATGGATGTCCTCAGTATCTAATCACTACATTATATGTTAATCCAGTTTATCTGGATACCATGAATGTTGTGATTTGTGAAGGTGAGGGTTATTTGGCAGGAGGTGATTATCAAATGGAGACTGGTTGGTATGTTGATAGTTTATTGACCATTAATAATTGTGATAGTGTCATTGTAACTAACCTGTTGGTGAGCCCAACTAATCAGGATACTTCAGAAGTATTTATCTGTGATGGTGAAAGCTATTATGTAGCAGGAGCAGATCAGACAGAGTCGGGAGTATACACAGATACACTACAGAACAGCTATAATTGTGATAGTGTGATTGTTACCGTACTCGAAGTAATGGATGTGTTCTATACGGCTGGTGTGGTAAATATTTGTAAGGGAGACAGTATTGAACTTGGAGGGGGTTATCAGACAGAGTCAGGATTCTATGTTGATACCTTGAGTAGTAATGCGAATGGTTGTGATAGTATCGTTGTGTCGGAATTGGTTGTCAACACGACTTATGCCATGGAATACGAAGAGACTATTTGTGATGGTGATAGTGTGTTGATAAATGGTGTCTACGAGACGGAAGCTGGCGTTTACACAGATGGCTTAACTACAACTACTGGATGTGATAGTTTGGTAACCGTAACATTGAACGTATTACCAACAATAGAGCTTCTAGCAGCTGATGAGTCGATTTGTTTAGGAGAATCAATTGATATGTATGTAAGTGGCAGTGATCTGGTCACCTGGTCGCCTGATACAGGATTGAGTTGTTCAGATTGTATAGATCCTATTGCATCTCCGACAGAGACAACTACCTATACAGTTAGCGCAGTTGGTTGTCAGGGGGCTATAGTTGAGATTGAGGTTACCGTATATGTAAATACAATACCTGAAGTAGCAATCATCTCTGACGCTTCGGTATTGAAAGGTGATTCAACGATCTTGATTGCAGAGGTAAGTGATCCTAGTGCAACTTTAGTTTGGTCTACAGAGGAAGGTGAGATTTGTACAGGTTGTACAAAAATCACAGTGAGTCCTCAATCAACAGCAACTTATACGCTTGAAGCTTATAGTGATGCAGGTTGTTCAAGCTTAGATCAATTTGTCTTGAGAGTAGACGATGCTTGTATCTACAGTAACCTGGAGATACCGAATATTATCTCTCCTAACGGTGATGGCGCTAATGATGAATTCCTGATTCAGTATGAGGGTGTATCTGATGTTAGCTTGCTGAGAATTTACAACAGATGGGGTGAGTTGATATTTGAGACGAATGATATAACAGGTGACTTGTGGGATGGAACATTCCGAGGTCAAGCCTTGAGTCCTGGTGTATATGTTTATTATTTAGAAGGTACCTGTTTGAATAATAAGCCGTTTACTGTGACAGGAAACGTTACAGTATTGAAATAAAATAATATGGAAAAGTAGCACAGGGAAGTGTGTATTTGACCACCTGAAATGCATTGGTAAAAGCTTTGTTTAGATGAGGTTGTAACCAGCGTTATAAGAAGAATATAAGTGAAGGATTTTCTGGAAAAGCTCAATGTTTATCTAATGTTTTTCACAAAGAGTATTTATTTTTTTGTAAACCATTTTGTTCTATTATCGAGTCCCGAACTTTGTTCGGGACTTTTTTATTGGCATGGGGTTTGCCTTTTAGTAATTGTACTTCCCCTGTTATATACTCCCCGTATTTAACCTCCTTTTCCGCTTCTTTGTGTTTAAAGTTGAAAGTAATTAGATTAGCCTTGCAGCTTTTATTTACTATCAAGTAAAATTACAACCAAAGCGTTTAGCCATTCCCCCCGAGTTTATTTTAGAATACATAGACCACACAACATCATAATCATGAATAAAGTTGTATACCAGCTTTTACTAGGCATCATTTGCCTGCTACCAGTTTCGCTATTTTCGCAGGACGTGCATTTTTCTCACATCCATGCATCGCCAACCATATTGAATCCTGCGATGACAGGACTTTTTAACGGTCAGGTTCGCTTTATAGGCAACTCCAAAGGCCAGTGGAATGGATTGACAAAAGGATACAGGACCTTTGCAGGCTCTGTGGACATGCGAATGTTTGAATTTAATCGAGAGGACGTTATTGCCGGAGGGTTGAATATAATTTCCGATAAGGCAGGAGATCTTGATTTTACAACCACGGCCGTTTTAGGAAGTGTATCCGTTTTGAAAACTCTGGGTAACCATTATTTTGCATTCGGTTTACAAGGCGGGGTGATTAGTAACAGAGTAGATTATACCAAAATCGTTGCATTTGATTTAGAGCCTGATATTCAAGCAGGCGCTCCAGATAAAATAAATTATGTAGATATTAATACTGGCTTGGCCTGGTTCTACAACTTTGATCGTTATTCGAACGCTTATCTTGGCGTGTCAGCTTCGCATCTTAACCAACCAGATGTTTCTTTTTTCAAGGACGAAGACTTAAAAGAAAGTCTGGTTAATTATCGTAAATATATTTTTCATGGAGGAGCAGATGTAGAGGTGAATCGTAAGCATACCGTAATGCCAAGTTTCATTTTTATGGATCAAGGGCCACATAGAGAAATTACAATGGGTTCCTACTGGAAATACAAAACTTCCTTAAACGGAAGCCGTAATTCAGCATCAGCATTATACTTTGGAGGATGGCTGAGATGGTATGCTGAGAAAAACTATGTGGGAACTGATGCCATTATAGCGGCAATACGGATGGACTTCAAGAATACCTTTATAAGCTTGACCTATGATGTCAATATTTCTACCTTGACAAGGGCAAGTAACGGTGCAGGTGGACCAGAGTTTTCGGTGATCCATATCATTGATTCGATAGGAAATCGACGACCTACAAAGATTCGCTGTCCTAATTTTTAATCAGCAATGCTTTAAATAAACAACAACCCGTTAGGATTATCCAGTAATCCTAACGGGTTTCTTGATTTTAGCGAAATAAATATGTGAATGATTTTTGCTTTCAAGTCTTTCTGATTTCTTCAAACATAATTAGTATGAAAGAGCTATTTATCAGCTAAATACATAGTGTAAAAATAAGGTATGTGTAATATGTTTTGTATTGTTTTTATTTTGATATTAAAAATTTAATACTACTTGGTATGAGTTTTGGTATTATAATATTATTGAATCTAAACTACTAAACATACTGTGAGGTGATCCTATCTATGTTTCACATTCATCCAAAGAAATAGAGTCGGCGAAAAATCTTTTTTCCCAAAACCCGAGTCGGCTCTTTTAAAATAAAATTGAACACTGAATTTCCATCTACAAGGATATTTGACTCCAATCTTAATTTGGAAGCGGGTACTTCTGTCTAAGAGGGAATACTTTTTCAAGGTTATTTTGATGGTTATCAAATTTGTACAGGCCCATTAGGTAGGTACAGGTTTGAATAATTACCTGAGTGATTTAGTGTTTGGTATTAATCCTGCCCTAAGCAACTCCATTTAACAACATATCCGTTTCATTAAATTTCCATGAAATGAAAAGTTCTACTCTTTTGTATTGTCTCGCACTAGTTGCTACTATAGTATTTCCATTAAACGCCCAATTGCACTATGAGCAATTTGTGTTTGAAGGCTTCGGAAGTCCTTTCCTTGACAATGCCTCTTCTGCTTCCATTAGTCCTGATGGACAACATATCTACGTTACCAGTTTTGATGATCATGCTTTGAGCTTGTTTGAGCGGAACCTCAACACAGGGGCACTGACTTACATCGAAGCCTATCGAAATGGAGTAGATGACATAAGTGGATTGGAAGGTACTCAATCCGTTTTGGTAAGTCCTGATGGCAGACACGTTTACGTAAGTGGCTTTACAGAAAGCGCATTAGTCGTTTTCAAAAGAGACGAAGTAAATGGCAAATTATCTTTGGTAGAAATACTAAGAGACAATGAAGGTGGAATCACAGGAATGGACGGGGCACTAAAAATTAAATCAAGCAAAGATGGAAACCATATTTATCTGGTAAGTCCTAAAGATAACTCAGTAACTGTCTTTAAACGGAATGTAATCACCGGTGAGCTAACTACCCAACAACTCGTTGAAGACAGTGGCAATGGCGGAAACGACATGACCTACCCACTGGATATGGTACTAAGCCCAGATGGCAAACATGCCTACGTGACCAGTTTCGGAGATCATGCGGTAACTGCGTTTTTGGTATCACCTGTAAGTGGAGAACTAGTTTATATAAATTCAGTAGTAGACGGAGAGGAAGGCGTAGAGGGAATCAATGGGGCAAACGCCATTGCGATTAGTCCTGATGGAAAATATGTATTTGCATCCGGTGAAAATACATTGGTCATATTTCAACGGGCATCCTCAACAGGCCAACTTAGCTACCTGACAAAATACACAGATGGAGTTGAAGCTGATGAGTTGTCAGGGATTGAAGCCATAGGTGTCAGCAAAACAGGAAACTACCTGTACACGCTGTCAGCTTTTGATGATGCTATTACCCTATTTGAAATGAATCAGCTGACTGGAAACTTGACAGAACAAAGCGTCATTAAAAATGGAATAGATAACGTTAGCGGTTTAGCTTACCCAACCTGTGTAGCTTTCGCCAACGACTTTTCAGAAATGTATATTACGAGTCTGGGTGGTAATGGCTTACTTCATTTTAATGTTGATAATTCGACAGGTGCCATAGCATTTAATAGCGTCATCAGTTCAAGCAATACAACTAGCTTGTCAGGGATAGAAGGAACAAGTAGCCTGGCTATCAGTTCTGATGACCAACATGTTTATGTGGCAGGTGAAATAGATGATGCCCTCGCGATCTTCGAACGAGATCAGATTACAGGCATGCTCAATTATTTAGGAATGATTGAAGATGGTAGTTCGAATGATGGTTTGAATGGAGTGAAACATTTGACAGTAAGTCCTGATGGAAACCATGTTTATGCAGCCGGTTTCTGGGACGCTTCTATTGCCATATTTCAACGTAATGTTAGCACAGGGATGCTTACCTATCTTGGAAGAATGAAAGACGGACTTTTTGGAACCGATGGTTTGAGTGGTGTTAGTAAAGTAATTGTTAGTCCAGATGGTATGCATGTATATAGTGCTGCCGCCTTGGAAAATGGAATTGGTGTTTTTTCCAGGAATACAAGCAACGGTATGTTGAATTACGAAACCGTTTATTTTGATGATGTGCTAGGTATAGATGGCATTGAAGGTGTAGTTGATTTAAAAATTAGCGGAGATGGTCAATATTTGTATGCAGCGGGTAGCGAAGAGGCGAGTATCGCAGTATTCCAAATAGATGCAGCTACAGGCTTTTTGACTTTTGTCGAAAGACTGAAAGATGGAGAAGCTGGCTTAGATGGACTTGACGGGATATCAGCTATAGAGATAAGTGAAGATGGCCAATTTTTATATACGGCGAGTGAAGATGATAATGCCGTCAACCTATTCTCAAGAAATCAGGCAGATGGAACACTCACGCCAGTTGTTCTATATCAGGATGTTGCCGCTGGTGGTATGGTGGAAGGCCTTGATGGAGCTACGGATTTAAAAGTCAGTCTCGATGGATCCTATTTATATGTATCTGCTTTTGAAGCAAATGCAGTGAGTGTGTTTAGCCGTGATTTGGCAACTGGCGAATTGGAGCAAATTTCAATTGCAGTTGACGGAATGGAAAATATCAATGGAATTGAAGGAGCCAGTTCTGTCAACCTTAGTTCTAACGGCAAACATATATATGCAACTGGTTTTACAGAAAATGCAATCGGAATATTTAGTTGTACCATTTCGGAAAATTTAGCCGTCACGATCTGTGCAGGCGATACTTATTCATTTGGAGGACAGAGCTTATCAACGGCCGGAGAATATGAGTATACCGAAGAAAATGGTGGCTGTGTAACTATCACAAAGCTTGACCTTTTGATTAGTCCAACAAACACAGATGTCGAGATAGAAATTTGTGAAGGCGATGTTTACATGATGGGAACGGAAGAATATGACACCAGTGGCGATTATACACAAACGCTAACAACCAGCAGTGGTTGCGATAGTGTTGTCAACTTAATGCTGACGGTGGTGGATGAGTTTACTTTGACAGAATTTGCCGCTACGGTTTGTAATGGTGAAAACTATGACTGGGGAACAAATACCTATTCAGAAAGTGGAGCATATGAAGTGCTGCTTACCTCCCAGTTTGGTTGTGATAGCATGGTACTTCTAAATCTGACCGTGTTGCCGGCATTGGAAGAAACCATCTCGATAACAGCCTGCGAGGAAGAATTTTATGTATTTGGAACCAGCAATTATATTGAACCAGGGACATATTCAAATACCTTTGTTACAGCCAATGGTTGTGATAGTACCGTAACGATGCAATTGAGTTTTGCACCAACAAGTTATTATCTGGAAGAAGAAATTTGTCAAGGTCAAATATATTTATTTGGAGAAGATACACTGACCACAGCAGGGACTTATGATGGCGAGGTTATTCTGAATAGTGGCTGTGAAGTTGCAGTCAATTTAGTACTAAGTGTTTTACCGGCAGGTAATTCAACAATAGAAGCGTCTATTTGTCAGGGAGATTATTTTGTTTTTGATAACGCACCTCGTTATGAAAGTGGAATTTATCAGATGGGGTTTCCTAATCCAAATGGCTGCGATAGTATTGTCACCTTACATCTGACGGTTAATGAAATTGAAGTCTTTTTGGGGGAAACCATTTGTGAAGGTGCAACTTATGAAGTTGGTGGTGTGAGTTATGATCAAACGGGGGCATATGAAGTTGATTTGGATTCGTACAACGGTTGTGATAGTATTATCTATCTTAGCCTGAACGTGATTCCTTCGGAAACAGAAATAAATGCAGCAATTTGCATAGGCGAATTATATGAATTGGATGGAATGATTTACGATGCAGATGGTGTGTATGAACAACTCATTACAGATGCTTCGGGTTGTGAGACGATGGTGACCCTGACTTTAGAAGTCCTCAGTGAAATCGAGAGTGAAGTTGTTGTAACAAATGATCATGGCATTAATAATGGTGCCCTGGAAGTGACGCCTTCCGGCGGAATGTCTCCGTATACCTACCAATGGAACACAGGCTCCACCGAAGAAGATTTGATTGGAGTAGGAGAGGGGACCTATAGTCTGACGATAACAGATGGTCAGGGGTGCACGGCTGAGTTTACCTACGACGTTGGATTCACCACATCAACTGGTACTGCCGGAAAGATTTCTATGACCATGGCATTAGTTCCAAACCTGATAAGCAGTGGGGGAATGGTTAATCTTAACATCACATCTGTAATAATGCAGGAAGCACAGTTAAAATTAGTGGATAGTAAAGGACAAGTTATAAATTCTTCTAATTTGAATTTGAAATCAGGAAGCAATTCTCATACCTTTGAGGCTCCAAGCCAGGGAGGGATGTATTATATCCAGGTTGGCTATGAAGGAGAAGTGGAGGTGTTGAAGTTTAGTGTTTATAATTAGAAGAGGGCGGAAGACCGAAGCTTCCCTCTAACGTAAGAGCCCGCTAATGTACTATGCATTAGCGGGCTCTCCATTTCGAGTGAGACTTCCGTCCGAAGGAAGGAGCTGCGGAGCAGTTCTTTCCTTTGTTTATATTGATCTGCTTTAATATAATAAATACCGTTTGGGGGGTATGTGTAGCGTGTAAATTTAGTTTATATTTGTAGTAACGAATCTTACAAAACTTACAATTTACAAGCTTGCTAAGCACAAGCGCCTTACAGGCTCAGGAGAACTTTCCCACCATTAATAGAAAAGCCCGATCTTTATGATCGGGCTTTTCTATTAATGGTGGGAAGTTGGAAGTTGGAAGTTGGAAGTTGGAAGTTGGAAGTTGGAAGTTGGAAGTTGGAAGTGGGAAGTTGGAAGTGGGAAGTTGGAAGCTCCACTCGAACGTAAGAGCCCGCCAACGTAAATTTACGTTAGCGGGCTCTCCATATGGAGAGAAGCTTCCCACTTCCTCCCAATCAATTCCCATTAAAGAAAAGCAAGCTTATGCCAAAGTGCAATGTCTTATCAGGCAGTGCTTCCGTTCCACTGGTCTCATTCAGGTCGTTTGACAAATCCCGATAGTTTAGGCTTGTCCAGGGAACACGTACATAAGGTCTTAGAGCAAATCGAACACCATTACTGGAGTCCGTGTAATAAGTAATGAAAAAATTGCTGCTATAATTGTTATCTCTGAGTATCCTGGATTTACTTCCCTTATCTTCATACCTTGCTTTTATAGAAAGTATGTCATAATTGATAGAAGCACCAATCCCAAAATGATCGGTAACAATGGATTCAAGCGCAAAGTGCAATTGATTCAGAGAGTAGAAGTATTTTCGATAAAAATCTTCTACATTTAGTGTAATACCTTCAGCATCTGTTTTGTCAAATTTGGTGATCCAACCTAGCTCAATGCCCACTGTTTCAGCAATCAGGTATCGCCCACCTAGATGCAATCCATGCATCCAGCGGAAATCCTTGAATTTATTATCCAGCCAATCATCATTTGTTGTATTGAAGTCACTGAATAGTTGACTACTGACATCAGGGGAATTATAGGACAAACTATATCCTGTCTTAATATTAAACTGAGCGTTAGATGAAGTAGTAAGTAGTTGTATGCAAAAGATACAAAAGAGAAGTAGGTACCAATTGTTATTGCGTACGCCTGAAACTCGTTTCATGTTATTTGTTTTAGATAAAGATATTAAATCATTGAGCCTGAAGCTAAAAGATAAAATTACGATGTCGCAAAATTAGCTAAATTTTTAAAGGTGTTCGCAGATTTTTGAAAAGTCTTGAGCTGTAATCACAGACTAAATTTTACATAAATATAAAGGCTATGTGTAAGCAATTGTAAATGAATGGATAATTTAAATAGCTTTAATTTTAAAACAAATTATTTTATATTTTACTTGTTTTATACAAACAAAATGTTTTATCTTGTGTCTACAATTTTATTCCTCTTTAAAATTTTACAATCATGCAACGAACAATAACAAAGAGTGGAGTGGAGGCGTATGTCAGGGCCAATTGGTTTAAAATCATAATGATTTCCCTTATTGCCTTCGTTTTTTTAAGAAAAGATTTGAGTTTCAGTTTTAATCTGAATAGTCCTTTAGAAGGACAGGACCAAGAACATGTACCACTTAAAGAAGAGGTACATCAAAACAAGTTGGAGACAAAACCTAAGCCAAGTGCAAAGATGACGGATGTCGCTAAGGCAGGAAGTAATAATACTACTTCTTTGTTTGATATGATTGATATTCCATTTATTGGAAAAGGGAAAGTAGTGAAAGTTGCTGAACCTGAAATCCGTGGAATTGATGAGGCTGCCAAGCAAGCTTATATCAACCGATTTGCAAATGTAGCCATCAATGAAAGAAAGAAGTATGGAATTCCTTCTTCCATTATTTTGGCCAATGCTTTGTTGCATAGTTTTGCCGGACAAAGAGATATGTCAATAAATGGTAACAATCATTTCGCGTTGCCATGTGTGGTTGGTTGGAAAGGTGGTAGCGGAACTTATAATGATGCCTGCTATCGCCATTATGAAAATGCCTGGACAAGTTTCAGAGATCATTCTCTTTATGTAACTACCGGACCCAATCAAAAGCTACCTGCCTTAGGTAAGAAAGATTATAAAGCCTGGGCAAAAGGCTTAGAGAAATCCAAATCATTTGACATAGATAATTTAGCAGCTACGTTAATCTCTATTATTGAAGCATTTGATTTGACAAAGTATGATTAGTAATTAGTGACTGTTGACCATTGACTCCCCTCTATCGTGCGCCTGAGGGAAGCCAAGGGTCAATAGTTAACAGCCAACAGTCATTATAAGTATAGTTATAGTTTTACGTCAGTCCGGAATTGTTGAAAGCACAATTCCGGCTTTCTTTGTTTTATTGAGAAGGAGTGGAAATGGGATTAGGTGGTTTAAAGTAATTGACGCCGGCACCATATACCCAACCTTCGTGCCCCTTCCAGTGGCGAACCTTGATCCATCGTTCATTAGCCATTACGCCATTACCCATTGAGATGGTTTGAGTGCTGTCAGAAACCTCATTCATAAATTCAAGTTCCTGATAAATCGGTAAAGTCAAAATAACCGCGCTATCCATACTTGGTCCTTTTCGGAACTTTAGCCCATCAACAGTTACAAAAAGTTTAGTAGCGTAAACCGTTTTTATTTGAGGCGATGCAACTGGGCGTGGAGGAGTTCCGGCACGTTGTGTAGCAGCGCCAGGAGTTGAGTTAGCCTCAGAGGTAGGTCGCTGAGCAGTATTAGGCCGGGTTGATTCAGAATGAATAGAACTAGTAGGATAGCTCTCATTATGCTCATCTACAATCTGTTCTTCTAAGTCTTCTTCAGCTAAATAGGATGATTTTTTTGCATTACATTGTGAAACTGCCCAAACAATAAAGCTTAAAAAGAAAACAAGTACAATGATAACTTCAATGCGTGGTAAGACGCCCTTCTTTACTTTTTTGGCCATAGTATTTTATTAAGATAGATAAATTATTGAAGTTGTTTAAAATGAGTTTGGTACTTGTAAAGATCTTCCTTTGAGAGCTTTTGGGAAAGCATCAAGTCCAATTTAGCCAACAACTTTGATGAAAATTAAGTAAAACTGCTCTTTTTGAAAAGAAATTACGATAAATTGTGAATAATATATTTATGAATCAAGAATTACTCTATAAAATAGCACTCACTTTGATTCCGCATGTAGGTGCGGTCAACGGTAAAAATTTGATTAGTTACTGTGGGAGCGTTGAAGCTGTTTTTAAAAATTCGAAAAGAGCACTCTTGAAAATTCCGGGTGTGGGTAAGGAAACAGCCAATTCTATTGCCACGCAGGAGGTACTTGCCATGGCAGAATTGGAAATGAAATATTTGGAAGAAAATGATATCAAGCCCTACTATTTTTTAGATGATAATTACCCCTCTAGATTAAAACACCTTCCTGACGCACCTATATTACTTTATTTTAAAGGCAATGCTAAGCTGGAAGCGGAGCGAACCGTTGGTATCATTGGTACCCGAAAACCTACCGCTGCCGGAAAAGTAATTTGCGAAGAATTTGTAGAAGACTTAAAGAGCTACAATGTTACCGTCATTAGTGGTCTTGCATTTGGAATTGATGTCACGGCACACAAAAAATGTGTTGATCTAGAAATCCCAACAATAGGTGTGCTTGGACACGGCTTTGACACCATCTATCCTTCTGCTCATCGAAAAGTGGCACAGCAAATGATTGAACAAGGAGGTTTATTGACGGAGTTTGCACATAGTTATGGGCCGGACGCGCCTCATTTTCCAATGCGCAACCGGGTGGTCGCTGGACTTTGCGACGCTTTGATTGTAGTGGAAACACCAAAGAAAGGAGGCTCTATGATCACCGCGAATTTAGCCAACCAATACCATAAAGATGTTTTTGCTTTTCCCGGAAGGATACATGACAAACAAAGTGAAGGTTGTAATTTGCTCATCAAATCTCATAAAGCCGCATTGCTGGACGGTGCCTTAGACCTGGCATACGTCATGCAATGGGGCGCAAAGCCGAAAACTAAAAAGATTCAGAAATCACTATTTGTGGATCTTACTACGAAGCAGAAAAGGATCGTGGACCTGCTTACCAAAAGAGAACAACTTAGTATCGATCAACTAAATGCGGTGCTTGAACTGACGAGCAGCGAGATGGCCAAAGAATTATTAGACCTTGAGTTTAAAGGTTTGATCAGGTCTTTGCCTGGTAAACGTTATTTGTTAGTTTGATTTGATGGTTTCCATAATCTTCATTAAAAACGTTTAACTTTACGCGGTCATAAAAAAGTTTTTTTAGCAACTATTTAAGGTATTTCCATACTATGAAGAATCTCTCGCTACTTTTTCTACTTCTTTTGGGTATCTCATGTAATCCGCGTCCACCTGGATCGAAGGATGGGACCATTGTTTCTCCCCCTGTCATTCATATGGACGGAGGATTAATCAAGCCAAAAAATATCATTCTAATGATTGGTGATGGCATGGGGATTACTCAAATTACCGCTGGGATGTACATGAATGGCAATAAGTTGAATTTGGAAAAATTTCCGGTCATCGGTTTGCATAAATGCCATGCAAGCAGTGGGCTCATTACCGATTCTGCTGCTGCGGCCACTTCCTTTGCCAGTGGTATCAAAACCTACAATGGGGCGATAGGAGTCAATTCTGATACAATTTCAATAAAGACGATCCTTGAAGAAGCGGAAGAAAATAATTTAGCTACCGGAATGGTAGCGACTTCCACTATTGTACACGCAACACCAGCTTCGTTTATTGCACACGAAAAACGAAGAAACCTGTACGAAAATATTGCCGCTGATTTTTTAGATACGGAAATTGATTTTTTCGTGGGTGGCGGAAAAAAATATTTTGATCGCCGCGAAAGCGATGAACGAAATCTGGTGGAAGAATTGAGAGAAAAAAATTATGTCATTTCAGATTACTTCTCTGAAGAATTGGGAGAAGTATTTATTTCCAGCAAAAAGAATTTTGGTTATTTTACGGCAGATGCGGACCCTTTACCTGTTTCTAAAGGAAGAGGTTATTTGTATTCTGCCAGCAAAATGGCAATGAATCATTTGCTGAAAAGAGGAAGTGATAAGGGTTTTTTCCTAATGATTGAAGGATCGCAAATTGATTGGGGAGGGCACGCAAACGATTCAGAATACATCATCACGGAGATGCTTGATTTTGACAAAACAATCGGAGCGGTATATGACTTCGCAGAAAAGAATGGGGAGACACTGGTCATTGTAACGGCAGATCATGAAACAGGTGGTTACTCCATTGTACAGGGATCCAGGATGGACAGTTTAGCAACAAAATTCACGACAGGTTATCATACCGCGGATATGATTCCGGTGTTTGCTTATGGCCCTAAAGCAGGGATATTTAGCGGCATTTATGAAAATACGGCCATCTATGACAAGATGCGGGAAGCTTTCGGTTTTAGAGGAGAAGGGCGTGAGGTGATTGATGGGGAAAAATAGGGAAGACGGAAGACCGAAGTCGGAAGTTTCCTCCGAAATGGAGAGCCCGCTAATGCATCATGCATTCGCGGGCTCTTACGTTAGAAGGAAACTTCCGTCTTTCGTCTTCGGACTTCAGTCTCCTTTTTACAAATGCCGCTCCGCATGATAAGAAGACCGAACTAATGGCCCGCTCTCCACAAAGTCGAAACCTCTCTTCATACCTTCTTCATGATATTTTGCAAATACATCCGGATGCACATAGTCTGCTACTTCAAGATGCATTTTGGTAGGTTGTAGATATTGACCAATGGTGAGTACATCACAATCGTGTTCCATCAGATCATCCATCGTTTTCAGAACCTCATCTTCTGTTTCACCCAAACCAACCATAAAGCCAGTCTTAGTTCGCTTGCCAAAAGCTTTGGTGCGTTTGATCTGTTCAAGGCTTCTTTGGTATTTTGCCTGAGGTCGCACCATTCGGTAAAGGCGTTCCACCGTTTCAATATTGTGAGACACAACTTCCTGCCCGGCACTGATCATTCTTTCAAGCGCTGCCCAATTGGCGCGTACATCAGGGATCAATGTTTCTATGGTAGTCTCCGGAGAACGTTCTTTAATAGACTTAATGGTTTGGTACCAGATTTCGGCGCCACGATCCTTGAGTTCATCTCTGTTGACGGAAGTGATCACCGCATGCTTTACCTGCATTAGAGAAATGGCCTCTGCCACGCGACGAGGTTCGTCCTCATCGTATTCAGGTGGCCGTCCGGTTTTTACGGCGCAGAAGGAACAGGATCGGGTGCAGGTGTTGCCCAGTATCATGAAGGTAGCTGTGCCAGCCCCCCAGCATTCACCCATGTTGGGACAGTTTCCGCTTTGGCAGATGGTATGTAGGTTGTACTCATCCACCAATGCCCGTACTTTTTTGAATTTTTCGCCTATAGGCAGCTTGACGCGAAGCCAGTCCGGCTTTCTTTTTCTGGGTTCTCTTTTATCTACGATTGGTAATTCTATCATAATATTTCTGGAAAAGCTTTTAAGTAAGTTCTTAATTTAGCGAAGCACTTAGTACACTGTAATTTAAGTTTCGTTCGAATTTGAATCGGTTATTTTGGAATTAATGGAGTTACAAATTTCGCGAATAGCCTTAGCTATTTAAGGAATTTCTAACGAAAAGTAATTTCAAAAGAAGCATTCAAAACGGGCAGAATTTAGATGACAGTGTACTTAATACACCGGGTACTTAGTTTGATGGAAATATCCAATTAATTGGGTTTTATCTCTTATCAATTATGTAGCGGCTTATTACTCAACAACTGAAAAGCAATTAGTGTTCAGTCCTTATTCTATGACAAATAAAAACTTCCAAAATAAGGGCAAGAAGAAAATAGGTTGGTGTGTAAATGGAAAAACCTCTACTATGAGCGCTTGCCTAATTGCAAAGTTAAGTAAAGATTGATGAAAAAGGGGTGATTTTCGCTGTTAGTAATGGCATCATTTTCAACCATTATCGGCACTTTCTTGAAATAAAGATCCATCATGATCCCTACATCCATGGCTTTTACGTATTCATCGAAAGCTCCCCAGTCGAAATGAACCCCTAATTTTCCGTGTAAACCAAGTAGCGGTCGAACCTCACCAATGCCTTTGGTAAAACCAGATGAGCCATAAATAGAATAGAAGTCGAGAAACTCACTGGCATTTTCAGATGAATACTTCTCACTGGTTACGGCAAATTCCGAAGGGTCGTCGGTAGGACGAATAATTTCAAGATAATAAGGCTTTAACAAACCGATTGATGGACCGGCCTCGTAACTCATACCTATAGCAAGGCCTTTTTCACGGGCCTTTTCAGAAAAGTATCTTTTTTCACCGATACCAGCTCTAACGACGTATAGACTATTTCTTTTGCCAAGAAAAAAGGACTTGGATGATTTGGAATTGCTCCAACCAGCCCAATCACGGTTTTGACGTTCTTGCTTTGCATGGCGAATCTCTCCAATTTCAAGATGGTAGTATCGGGTTTTATAGTACGTTTTGATTTTCCCAAAGTTTGCTGCAAAAGCAAACCCATTAGTGTGTAATCGAACATCAATCGTAAATTCCTTATTATAGACAATTCCTTTGCTTTGTGGACTATTGAATTGTTTCGGCTGGAATATGCCTTGCCCCTGGCTGGAAAAGCCAAAGCAGCAAACAAAAAGGCTTAGAAATAAGGATTTTTTCATATTCTCGGTGATCGTTCGTGAAAATCTTATAACAGCAATTTATTCCCGATTGTTGTACTTGGCCGCAAAGGCCATTAAAATTACCAGCAATAAAGTCTTAATATAAGCATTTTAACGCAAAAACTAAACCCAAGATGCGTGTGACAGCAGATAAAAGGGAATGAAAAGTAACCAAGAGGACGGAATCGTTTCGATATGAATAGAAAAAGCGGATAATTCTATCAAATATGGCGGAAAAAATCAATGAGTGTACGGTTTAATATTGCCGCATTTTTACTACTGCTGTATACAAATAAAAACTCCCGCAAATCATTCTTGATGTTTTGCAGGAGTTTTTATAGAGTCGCTTGTTCTTGTCTTATTTCAAAAACTCTTTGGCGAGTCCGTGGAACAGGCCCTCCACATTGGCACCGGTTTTAGCTGAAGTAAGGATGTCCCAGGGAATTTCAATGGTCTCTTTAATCTTGGCGACATCGTCATCGTCAACAAGGTCATGTTTGTTACCGACTACTTTAATAACCGCATCCCCGGAAATGCTCTTCAAATAGGTAATGTTAGCTGCAATTTGGTTAAAGGTAGAAGGTCGGGTAAGATCAAAAACAAAAATAATAGCACTGGAGCCCAGATAAAATGAAGTAGGAACTTTCTCCTGTGATACTTCACCAGCAATATCCCAAAGGAGAAGAGATACTTCCTGTCCGTCAATGCTTACACTTTTCTTGTTTACTTTAACCCCTATTGTCGTTAAGTACTTATCACTAAATTTATCGTGAATAAATTTGTTAAAAAGTGACGTCTTCCCTACGCCAAAACTTCCTGTTAAAATAACTTTTTTACTAATCATCGCTAGGATTCAATTTTTTGATTCTCCATTGTGTGGTTTTCCGCAAAGAAGCGGCGGTCTAGTTTTTTTGAAGTCTCCTCAAATAACGTTGCAGTTATGTCCTTGATGTTAAAAGGAAGGTCTTCTTTTGCAAATGTAATCAGTTCTTCTGACAATTTCTCTTTTTCTACTTCAGATAAGGACCCTGTCAGGGAAACGGCAAAGTAATAGGATTGAAAATTTTGAAGAAAAATCTTAGAATTTTCATATCTAATCATTTCCAGGTCTTCACTGCCTTTGTCAAATGCATCTTCCACAAAAGATTTAATAGCAGTAAGCATGCCAGCTATCACATCCTGGTCTGCATGTTTCGACTTAGAGGCTACAGCCACCAGAAGTCCGGATTCCTGTTGGATAATAAAAATTTCTTCTATCACTACAGCACCTATGTCTGTAAGTATGACGTCGCTTTGCTTTACGCCGGTAAACATAGAAGCAAAGCGAGCTTTAATACCGCCGAAGCTAAAGGTTGATTTTACATCGTCAAGTCGTTCGTCAATTGAATCTTTAAGTTTTTGAAACATAGAAGTGACGTACTTCTTGATCATAATATCCAACTTGGGATATATAAGATTGACAATTTGGTCCTGGGAGCTAATTATTTTCTGCTCAACTATTTTGTCAACAGCTTGTTCAAACTCAGTGGGAAAATTTTGCTTAAGAAATTCGATGTGTTCCGTAATAATAGGAGACACCTTAGTGGCAAGCTGCTTGGGGTCGTTGATTAAATCCTGTAAATGATTGAGCTCTGCCCGATCATCACGAAGAATTATTTCGCGTAACCTTTTGAGCAATTGCTCTTCTTCATCGCTGTGTTGAACCATTTTCATTGGTTTGGATGGTACGACTACCTGTTTTCCATCAGTTTTTGACCGATGTCACTTAGCATCTTACCAAGTTTGGCTTTACTTTTAGCGTCTACTTTTTCTATCATTTTTTCGAGCTTTTCGACACTGCTCTCCAATTTCTTTTCAACGGCGTTAAACTGAGTATCTACCTCCTGTGCAAGAGAATCAAGCTTTGTTGTCTTTCGCTGCAAATCCATACCCTTTCTATCCAACTCGTCCTCTAAATGTTGAAATTTAGCGCTTAGCTCATCAAAGCGCTCCTCAATCCTGACCATTTGTGGGCCCATTAAAATATCTCTGATCATCCCTATTTCGCCGGGGATCATTGTACCATTGTTGTTCTCTTTTTTTGACATAATCGTTTATTAATAAAGTATTGAAAGTGTGAACTTACAAGAGAAAATACCAGTAAATTGTGTTTTGATCTATACTATTCGCATTGAATAGTACCTAAATAGCGTTGGGATAAGACTATAAATATAGTAAAAAATCCGAATTTAAGCTATTCCTTCTATTTACAATACAATTTTTAGGATGAATTTGATTTTTTACACAGAAAAACTTAATCCACGCATTGAATATATCGTCAAGCACCTATTTACCCGGGTATTGAGCTATACTGTCGAATTTACCAGTGATCAGAACTATTTTATTGCTTCTGATAAGGTTTGTATCCAATATGGTTCCCAACGTATTAATACCGCCTCTTTCTTTATTCCAATACATCGTTTTATATTGGAAAATGATATCCGACCCCAGGATATTACTTTTAGCAATATTGATCCGTTACCGACACTTTTCCCTGTAAGTCAGCTGGAAGCGGATTTATCCTTTGATTTTTTATCGATGGCCTTTTATCTACTTAGTCGGTATGAGGAGTATTTGCCATTTGAGGATGACGAGCATGGTCGTTTTGCTGCAAGTCAGAGTCAGGCTTTCAAACATAATTTTTTATACCAACCACTTGTAGATCAGTGGTTAATGCTTATTAACGAGCAATTATCAGAACGGTTCCAGTTTACTCGAATTAAATCTAATGTCTACGCATATATACCCACAATTGATGTCGACTTTGGGTGGGCTTATTTGTACAAAGGTAGCTGGAGGACTTTAGGTGCTGCCCTAAAAGACTTGGTGAAAGGACAATTCGGGAACCTGGCAACGCGACTTGCTGTGCTCAGAGGAAAGCAGGCAGATCCTTATTTTACTTTCGACTATTTAAATCGTTTGCACAAAGCCAGCGCCAGCGAAGCGTGTTACTTTTTTTTGTTTGGAGAATATGGGCCTTACGACAAAAATACGTCACCAGAACATCCCGCCATGCAACAATTGGTGCAGAAGGTTGCTCTGGAAAACAACATTGGTATTCATCCATCCTATGCTTCTAACTTGGATGTTAATCTGTTGGCAAAAGAAAAAAATAAACTCGCGACAGTTAGTGGCCAAACCATAAATATCAGCCGACAACATTTTTTGAAATTATCCCTTCCGGACACTTACCGTCACTTGTTGTCTGTAGGCATTCAGGCCGATTACAGCATGGGATATGCCGAGGCACTGGGCTTTCGGGCTTCTACCTGTCATCCTTATTCCTGGTATGACCTGGAGCGCGAACAGGAAACAGAACTAACTATTTTCCCATTTCAAATTATGGATGTAACCCTTAAAAATTATTTAGGTCTGAGCCCCAAAACGGCTATCGAACCCTGTCAGAAGATGATTGAAGAAGTACGGGCTGTGAACGGAACACTCATCAGTATTTGGCATAATAGCTCGTTCTCTCCGCTGATGGGATGGGATGGATGGCAGGCGATGTATGAATCTTTTGTGGAGCTTGCTGGTGGTCGGGAATAAGGTTTGAAGGGGATAAGGTTTGGAGGGCACTCGATTATGCGGAGCCCAGGACCGAGCGCCCTTCAAAGCTTACTAATGCCGTTTTCTGTAAGTTTTGTTTCCTTGCCAGAATAACTTTAAACAACTTCTCTATTGAAATTCTTTCAACTTAATTATCGGACAGTCTTCGGTTTCCTCCCGCATAGCGTTTTTCACCCCGTAGTTTCAAATTTTCACCCCAGTTCCAAAAAAAAATCACTAGATTTGGCACAAAGCAAAAAACTATGGCCTTCATACTTGATCAGCATAATTCACTTGCCAATACATTTATTTCTGAATTGAGAGACAATTCTATTCAGAAGGACAGCATGCGTTTTCGACGGAATCTTGAACGGATAGGAGAGGTACTGGCTTATGAAATCAGCAAAACGCTGAACTACAAAACAACCAATGTAGAAACTCCAATGGGCATTGCTGAAATGAATTTGCCAGATGACCGCGTAGTATTAGCCACCATCATGCGGGCAGGCTTGCCAATGCATCAGGGCTTTCTTAATTATTTTGATCAGTCTGAAAATGCTTTTTTATCTGCCTATCGAAAGCATCATAAGGATGGTACTTTTGAAATAAAACTCGATTATATTTCTTGTCCTAATCTTGATAACTGTCATTTGATCGTAGTAGACCCGATGTTGGCAACCGGAGCATCTATGAATATTGGTATAAAGGCTTTACTGGAACATGGTACGCCTAAGCAACTGCACATTGCTTCTGTAGTCTGTTCTACTTACGGCTATGAATATTTAAAACGCCTCTATCCGGAGGCAAAATTCTGGTTAGCTGCAATAGACGAAGAGTTGACGGCCCGATCTTACATTGTACCAGGCCTGGGTGATGCGGGTGATTTGGCTTTCGGTACTAAATTGCAGGATTAGCAACGAATGCCAGGATTTTAGTAACTTCGTCCCCCGGAGTGCAAGCCTCAGGTACTTCGCTAGTAAACGAATTTCCAAACTTCTATGATTGAACAACTTTCACCAAGTTTCATACTGATTATTATTGCGGCCTACTTTCTTGTGTTGGTGGCTGTGTCATATTTTACGGGAAAGGATACCACCAATAAGGATTTCTTTTTGGCCAACCGTCAGTCTCCCTGGTATCTTGTTGCTTTTGGAATGATCGGTGCTTCGCTATCCGGTGTCACATTTATTTCGGTACCGGGTTGGGTAGAGCTGCGCCAATTTTCCTATATGCAAATGGTGTTTGGTTATCTGGTAGGGTATTTTGTGATAGCCACCGTACTGATGCCGATGTACTATCGACTCAATCTCACTTCTATCTATACTTATCTTGAAGAGCGATTTGGTGTAGCTTCTTACAAAACAGGAGCAGCCTTTTTTATTTTATCGAGGACCGTCGGTGCTTCATTTCGTTTATATCTCGTTGCTATTGTTTTGCAGGAATTTGTCATGTATCATTATGGTATACCATTTTGGGGAACAGTGTTGCTGACCATTGCTTTGATTTGGATTTATACGTTTAGAGGAGGTATTAAAACGATTGTTTGGACAGATACCTTGCAGACTTTTTGTATGTTGCTGGCTGTGATACTCACAGTTGTTGTGATCGGACAGAAGTTGGACTTATCACTTGGAGGTTTAGTGCAAACCGTTAAGGACAGTGATTATTCACAGATTTTTTATTTTGAAGGAGGCTGGGGCGACAAGAAAAATTTCTTTAAACAATTCCTGGCAGGTGCTTCCATTTCGATTGTTATGACGGGCTTAGATCAGGATATGATGCAAAAAAACCTGAGCTGTAAAACGATAGGAGAGGCACAAAAGAATATGTTTTGGTTTTCTGTGGTTTTGGTATTTGCGAATCTGTTATTTTTAACACTTGGAGCACTGCTCTACATTTATGCAGGTGAAGTGGGAATTGAAATGCCTACTCAATTGGTAAATGGTGAGATGAAACCGGCTACTGATCTATTGTATCCAACCATTGCACTTCAGCATCTGACACCAGTGGTTGGAATTGTTTTTATCCTCGGTCTTATCGCTGCAGCCTATTCTAGCGCAGATTCTGCCCTGACTGCTTTGACTACCTCGTTTTGTGTAGACTTTTTAGGTTTTGAAAAAAGAGAGGAAGAAGAAGGTGCCTTGAAGAAAACACGTTTCATGGTGCATCTTGGATTTTCCTTTGTATTGTTTTTAGTTATTCTTGTATTTTGGAATATCAATAATAAAGCAGTGATTGCGCAAATATTTACAGTAGCCGGATATACTTATGGCCCTTTGCTGGGCTTGTATATGTTTGGCTTTTTTATGAAAAGAGAAATTCAGGACCGTCTGGCGCCTGTTGTTTGTATTGCGGCTCCCATTATCACCTTCTTTTTAAATAAATATTCTGAACTGCTCCTATTCGGATATAAATTCGATTTTGAGTTGTTGATTGTCAACGGACTTATTACCTTTCTTGGGCTGCTGATTATTTCTCTCCCATCTTCTCCTACTGAAAAAATAGACTGATTAACTAACCTTACGCTATGTACTTCGCCGATTCTATGCTAGATCTTACGCCAGATCCTACGCAAGGCTTTGGTTCCTAAGAAAGGCTTCGGCTTCTGAGAAGGGCTTGAGGGCTAGAGAAAGTTTCAGCGACAGCGTGCAGACAAGCAGGTGTTCTACGTTAGTCCGCGTGCCGCCGAAGCTTTAGCGGAGGAGCAGGAAAAACGTTTATATTTTGCGGTTTTACATTTTACAGTAACTATTCAGCGTTCATTTGTTTTAAGCGTAATACGACCCCCGTAGGGAGTCGCACGATTCAAGGATGAAGGGACGGCTGAATAGTCACCTTTTACATTAAAATTCTTTCAACCTAATTAACTGCCTACCTGAATAGTCAAGCGCCAACAGTCAATCTACCATAAAAAAAGGCCAATACTCAAGATGAGTATTGTACCTTATATATTGAATCTCTAAACTAAAAATCTTAAAATAGGTACAGGTTGAAAAGAACAGCTATTGTTCTATAATCTGTGTCTACATTTATTGCTCAGGATCAAACCAATAATCCTTTTTTTACTTTGATGTGCTGTCCGTTTTTACGAACGATTGGCAAAAATGTTTTAAAGAAAACACATAGACAATCTACTTTAAGAAAACGGTCGTCAGTTAAGGGTAAATGGTTGCTATGGATTACGAAGTGACATGTGGCATGCTGTAATTGCATTATGTCAAAGAAAAACGTCTAAACCCAATTACTGGGTTTAGACACTTAGGTAGAATTTCTGGAGTAGAATGACGACTCCGTTCTTTCTGCATTGAGCAGTTAGACTATTTAAACACAAGGTTTAAACCAAATTGCGCATTGAAATTTTGGTTGTCATATGGCTTCAGTGCAGCCATAATATTGTCTGTGAGAGCTACAAGCTGTACGGGACCCAACTTTAGGACAAAGTGTGCCCCCAGGCTATTTGTTTTATAGACGGAGGACCAGGTTAGGCCTAAGTTAACGATCTCCCCCATGTGTGTGCTGGCATTCACCGCATAGCCACCAAAGTTTTGACCTCTGTAGTTTTCATAGTAAAGCATACCGCCTGCGCTAAAAAATGGATGGATTTTATAGTGTCCACTAAAATAAGCCTTCGCTGGTAAAGCGGTTGAATACAGATTATTACTTTCTGTGAAGTTGAAAATACGATCCAGTG
>Ga0209187_1001677_pt1 | contig 24325 bp, 23 predicted proteins | sample BantaG_FD_187430 | JGI IMG/M metagenome (GOLD analysis project Ga0209187, IMG submission 187430) | Marine algal microbial communities from Bantry Bay, Ireland - BantryBay_4 metaG (SPAdes) (version 2) | ecosystem: Host-associated > Algae > Red algae > Unclassified | place: Bantry Bay, Ireland...
CGGTTCCGGATTTCTCTAGCCACTCGAGCATTTCCACCTGAAGCCGGGTCTTCGTCCGGCTGACGGCGTTCGGGTCTTTCCTAGAAACCGTATCTTCCCCATGGATCCGATAGACCGCGCCAGGATTTAGGTCGAAGGCGAACTCCAAGCCGCTTCGAAGCGCGCGTCCGCAGAGCTCGTTGTCCTGGCAATGCGGCATCGATTCGTCCCAACCACCGATCTTTTCCAGTGCCTCACGCCGCCAAAGCAACCCGCCAGTCTGGCAGAGTTTCCAGCGAATCCAGCGCAGCGGATCGTCCTCGTCTGCAAAGTATTCGGTGACGTGCCGTTCGCTTCCGGATTCCTCGATGACCGGCGAGTAGACAGCATCGATGCCGTCTTGGACAAGGCGGAGGTTCGAGGCGATTTTGTTGGGTTCGAGGTAGTCGTCGGCGTCGAGAAACTGGACCCAATCCCCCGTTGCTTCGGCCAGCCCGAGGTTACGCGCCATGTTGCCGTTGCTGACTGATGGCGGAGCTTCGAGGACGTCGGCGAGGTGTAGATGTTCGCGCCCGACCTCAGCCGAATTATCCGTGCAGCCGTTCAAGACGACGAGGACTTCGCAATCGACATTGACTTGCTCCGATGCCGACTCGAGTGCTCGCCCCAGCCACTGGCCGTTGTTGTGGCACGGGATGATGACCGAGATCTTCATGTGGTCGATTCGGGAAAGTTGAACTCGCGCCGGATACGCTTGCTCAACGGCCGGGTGTTGAGCATTCGCTTTAGGTGATACTTGCGTGATTCCACGTCGGCGTAGGCAAAGTCGGTCCAGTTCTCGCCGGTCTCGATTCGGTAGACGGCACCGGGAAATCCGAGTGGCTGAAGCGGGGTGCCTCGCTTGGCCATGTGCTCGACGATCTGATGGTGGCCGTGAGCGAGCAGCGGGATCTCCTCTTTCGGCTGATCCATCGAAACCGGCAGTTCTTCGGTCGTGGTGCGGATGATCGCCGAGGTGCCGCAGTAAAGGTGGAAGTCCTGATGTAGCACGACCTTGTTCCCACTGGGCGGAAAGTAATAGCCGGTGTCGGACACCCAACCTGGGCAATCCGGCGACGCCTTGGCGATGCCGCAAAGCTGCCGGCTGACCAAGTCGTCGGCGTCGACGATCATGACGTGAGTGGACTCGCCCAGGGACAGGCCTTTTCGGATCTCGACCAGTCCTCGCTTCAGCTTGCGATACTTGTCGGCGAGTTGGTCTTTGTGCGTCGGCGGATCTGGAAAGTCGTCGCTGACCACGGTGAGTTGGGTTGGGGATTGGCCCAAGTCTGGCTCTTCTTTGCAGACGACTACGACTCGAAACTCCGGGCAGTCTTGGGCCCCGATCGAGCGGACGGTATCGGCGCACAATTGCTGGACGAGGTCCCAGTCCTTGGCCGCCGCGCGGTTGCGGAAGGGGACGATGAAGTGCAGGGCCGGTGGCATGCTCGGAAGAGTCTAGTTTAGTAGCTCCGGGGCCATTCCTCGAACCCCAATCCGGTAGCCTTGCGCAAGGCCTCGACTTCCGGGATGAGCAGGTCTTCGAGATGAGCGCCGACGGCTTCGTTCAGGGTTCCGGGCTCGGGGACGAATTCGGTGGCGGCGCGGTAGCGGCCCATCAGGGCTTCGGGGATCAATGGGCGAAGGATCTTCTTCAGAGGCGATTCGGCCAAGCGTTTGGCGAAGTCCGGGCGCATTCGTTTCTCCGAGGAGCGGTGCAGGTTGCGGTCACTGGTGGCGTCGGGAAATGTGGCGACGCCAAGGAAGTCTGCCAGCCGGTCGAGGTTCTCTGGCCCGTCCTGTCGCAGTGACTCGGCGGTGAGGAAGTGGATCTCATCTTGGGGGAACTTCTCCAGAAACGGTTCGGCCTGAAAGTGATACCTGCTGGTCTGGTAGTAGTGATTGAGTTCGACCGGCTCGAGTAGGGCTTCGTTGACCTCGTTGGATTCGTCGCCCTCGCAGAAGCTGTGGTGGTGGTGCGACACCATGCGGTCGATCGGATCACGCAGGACGTAGATGAGCTTCGCCTTGGGCAGGGTCATGGCAATCCGCTCGGCGACTCCGGAGAAGGCGTGGCGCTTGGTGTAGTTCACCGACGCCTCGCCACAGACCTGAGCTTCGGTCTGGAAGTGCTGGCAATACCACGACTCTCCACGTCCGAAGTTCTTCTCCTCGATGAAGTAGTCGACCTCCTTCGGGTTTGACATGGCGATGTCGGGATGGGCATCGAGGGCAGCGTGGAGGCTGGTCGTGCCGGCCTTCATCGCGCCGATGATAAGGAAGTCTGGAAGGCGTTCGGGCATCCTTAGTAGTCCATGTTGAACTCCGTCCGGTGGCTTTGTTTGACGAGGCGCCAGTCTTTCGCCGCTCGGATCTCGGACACCGCTCGACGCACCGTATATCGGGTGCGGACGTGGCTGACATTTTCGCCGTGATCACGGACGTTCATCACTCCAGGGAACGGAGTTGGCGTCATCGGCATGCCGAGTTCGGCCATGTCCCGTTCAACGATGGTGTGGCCAAGACTGAGGATCTTCGAGTCGGCCCGGGCTTGTTCGGATCGGTCGTCCGGAAGCCCGAGTTTGTGGACGTTGTGGATGGCGTTGGTGCCGCAACTGAACTTCGGGTCGAGCCGCATTCGCTTGGCTCCGAAGCGCCAGCGATAGCCTAAATTGACGATGAAGCCGTTGTGGTCGCGGTGGCCTTGATCGGCGATGAGAGGGACCAGTTGATTGCTTAGCAGGTCGTCGCAGTCCATCAGCATGACCCAGTCGGGGTTCAGCGTACGGGCCAGCATGAGGCCCTGGTGGAGCTTCTTCCACTTGTCGGCGGTTCCGGTGTCGGCGTTGACCGTTTCTCGGGTCGGTGGATCGAAGTCGGCCTGGACCTTGAGCACCTGTCCGCCGAAGTCCTCGTCCGGGAACGGGTCGTCATTGAAGCACGTTATCAGCTTGACCGGCATGCCCTGCTGTTGCAGGACAGAGCCGATGGTGGCACGGCCGAGCGATTGGATCTGGGCCCAGTCATCGGCGAGGTCGTGAGCCTTGAAGGCGGTGAGGAAGACGATCAATTTCGGGGAGGGAGTTGGTAGATGGTTTCGTGGAGAGCGGCGACCTTGTCCCAAGAACAGGACGCATTCCAAGTTGAGATATCCTCGTGGTCCGGAGCCGATTGGGTGGCTGCTGAGATCGCGAGGCCGAGCGAATCGTCGAATTCGTCGAATCGGTGGACCAAGCCTGATGGTTCCGCCAGATCGACGGTCTTCAGCCAGTTTCCGATGACCACGGGAACCCCGAGCGAGCGGGCCAGACAAGCACTGCCGGAGGTCAGAAGATCGTCGTAGGCGAACAGCGTGCAGTCGCTGGCGGCAAGCCAGTCGGACAAGGCGTCGTCGGAGGCGAATTCGGGATGGAGATGAACCGATCGGAGGTCTCCGGCGAGGTGCTCCAACTCGGCTAGGTAAGTCTTGTCGCGGCAACCTCCGACGATGGCCAACGTGGCGGCAAACGAAGAATCACGCCACCAGCGCAGAACCTTGCCGATGCCCTTGTAGCGCGAGATCGCGCCGAACATGAGGACGAGCGGTCCGTCGGTTTCAGTAAGGCCTAGTCGTTGCTTGGCCTCGGTCGAATCAGGAAGATCCGGGAATCCTTGAGACAGATCACCGTGCGGAATGACTTGGATCTTGTCACGGGACAGATCCAGTGGTTCTGCGATCGCATCAGCGGCAGCTTCTGAATGAGCGACCACGGCATCGGCATACTTGTGCAGGTGCCGGACATTGGCCTTCACTCGACTTCCAGGGCCGAGGTCGTGAGGCCAGAGATTGTGCGCCGTGGTGACCAGCTTGATGCCGCGGGACCGGGTAGCGATGCGGAGGTCAATCGGAAATCGCCAGCCGCGTAGGGTGTCGAGCACATCGCCGCTTCGGAAGTATTTTTCGGGCCAGTGGAGGTGCAGGACGTCGGCCTTGGTCCCGCCTCGGGCTAGAGGAAGTCCACGCCGGTAGTTGGTCAAGAAATCGACAGTGTGCCCACGAGCCTCCAGCGCAGTCGCGAGGAATTGCTGATACGGATTTCCGTCCCGGTAGTCGGGAGCAAACTGGATGCGGAGTGGATCAGGCATCGCCGGCTTTCTCCTCTCGTCCGAGCAAGGTTCGGGCTTTCGCCAGTAAGCGTTCTGCACGCTCGAAACCGAGCAACCTGTGAAGCCGATCGTGGAGTGGGGGATCGAGTTCGGGTCTCGGGGATCCGCAGGCTGTCCAGGCTTCGAGTGCCGACAAGGCGTGGCCTTTCAGTCCGTTGCGATAGCTGATGGTGGCAAGGCGGTAGAGCTTATCGAGAACGACCGTCTGGAATATCGGGTCGGACTCCTCTCCGGTTTCGGCGTGAGCCTTGGCCAAGTCGGTGCGGCAGACCAGTGCCCAATTCACGTGGGTTTTCGACCGGCTACGGTGATGCGCGGCCAGCGACCAATCCATGCACCGCTTGTAGAGAACTGGTGGAGATTGGCGATAGGCGGCCAGTGTCTTGCGGTCGCGTAGGTGGATTCGACTGAGGAGGTTCAGTTCCTCACAGGTACCGAGCGACGGATTGAATCCGCCGACGGAAGCAACCAGATCCCGCCGGATGAGGATCTCGTTGAACGTAGGATGGACGGTTTCGCAGGCTTCGATGGCGGGCAGGTCAGCATCGACCTCGCTGGGCTCTGGAGGGCTGTCGGGAGCCGTCGCGAGGAAGGTCGCCTCCTTGTCGTGATCGAATCGCTCGATTCCGCCGATGGCAATGTCCCGAACGGTGTCGTCAAGAAGTTGTAACTGGCTCTTTAGGGACCACTTGGGCAAGATATCATCGTGATCGAGGAACTTGACGAATTCCCCTTCGCAAAGCGCCAGACCGATGTTTCTTGCCGCGTTTTGACCGCCATTGACCGCGCGGAAGATCTTCAGCGGAATTTGGTCTCCGACGAGGTTTTCGACGGTAGCTACGGTATCATCGGTGGAGCCGTCATCGACCAAGACGAGTTCCACGTTCGGGTAGCTTTGGTCGAGAATGCTCTGGATCGTCGATGCGATGAACGCCTCGGCATTGAACGAGGCGATGACGACAGAGATGAGGGGGTGCTCGGACATCTTCGTCTAGTCGCGGACTCCGGTCTTGGACACGGCTTTGTCGCCGGTGTAGTCGGCTCTTGCCCAGTCGTGGACCCAATAGCGATCTGCCAACAAGTCATCGTCGGTGATCCAGTAGTAGGCTCCTGCGTCTTCGGGATGTTCTGCTAGGTAAGATTCCAAGGGTTGGACCGTGGCAACAATGTTATCTCCTTTTCGGATCGCTTCGATCCCTGTGCGTTCCCTTTTCCTAGCCGCGTAGGCACAAAGGGTAATCCGTTGATCGCTGACGGTAACGGCCCCAAGTTCGACAGCGACGTCGGGATACTCAAATTTTTTCCGAACAGTGTAGAACTTCTGGTAGTCATATCCGACATCGTCGAGCACCGAAATGACCATCTGCCGGGCGCCTTCGCCTGTTTGGAGTGGAGAGAGATTCAATGGTGGCGGTTCGCCATACGCTAGAAAAATTTCCGGGCGAAGCCAGAGAATGTAATCGACATTGTCGAAGTAGATCGTGGGATACTTGAAAACAAGCTCGATGGCTCGGTCCGCTCTGGCGAAGGCTCGGGCCGCCAGATAGTGGGTGTCAGAATCGGTCGCTTCAAGCGCGGAGACTAGATCTTCTGAGTAGCAGTCTCCAGCAAGCACAATGCGCAACGGAGACCCGTCAGTCCGAGTGATTTTTCCTCCCAAATGTTCGACTATCTGGCGATGAACAGCTGGGCCGATTAGTGCGGAGCCCTGGGCTGATAAATGGACGGGGTCGCGGTAGTTCTCGTCGTCGTCGCTTACCAGTCCGAAGGACGGCGCAAGGTTTAGGAACTTCACCCCTGATTGGGCAAGGCCGAGATAGGTGGCTCTAGCCGCCAGATTGCGGCGAAATTTGGAGATCTTGCCCTCTGTCTCTCTCCAACGTCGCTGCCGGTAGGGAGCGGTGACGGTGATGAATTCGGCTCCAGAATTTCGAATATTGGCTTCGAGGTTACGTAACTGAATTCCATGCGCTCGTCCGTTCAGGAACTTCGGCATGAGCAGGGCGAGGCCGGCTATTATCGCGACCGTGGCGATGATAACAGGCAGTGCGACTAGCACCAGCCGTCTCTTCTTCCTAGCCGAGGCGTTGTTCATGAACTCTCCTCTGCGAATTGTTGCGCCCAGTGATAGTCGTCGCCGCATGCGTCCTGGACCTGTTCGAGAAAATTATTCGAAATCTCTGGTTTTGCAGGCGGTCGGAGAAGGGTACGCCTGATTTGGTTGCGAAGCTCGGAAGGGACTAGTCTGGTTGCAGTGTGCCAAAGCGGGATGTTTCGGGCTACTCCTAGAAGTTTCGTCGGACGGCTTCGGTTTTCCCCAGTCACGTTGGCCGAGATCTGATGGTCCATTTCGTAGGGACGAAGACTTGGTGAAATGAACGACAGAATTTTCTCAAGGGTGGGTTCGTATCTCTCAGTGAGGTCGACAAAATCGATGACGAGGAGTTGATTTTGGTCGAAGTACTCGAGGTAGCGCTCCAGGTGGAGCCGGTAGAGTCCAGTTGTGATTAGAGCATCGTAAGCCCAGCGATGGCTGAGGCAGGTCTCGGGATCTGGTAGGTCAGGCGCTTCGCTTTGAAGCATTCTCCAGTGCGACAGCGCCCGTGCAGATGGTTCGCGGATGAGAAAGATCAATCGCGAATCCGGCGCGGCGGCATGCAGGATCCCAGGAGTATCTGGATACTCGTGTGTCATTCCGTAGCGAACAGAACCCTCACCGAGAACCTGTCCCTCCTCAGCATGTGCGAATAGCGTCGTCGAATCGGCTTTTACCAATCCAGGACGTTCGATTTGCAAGTAAGTGTTAGGCTCTTTCGGGGCGCTGAAGCAGATCTGCGGATGAGTGCCTAGACGAGCAGCTAGTGTGGTCGATGCCGTTTTGGGAAAGCCGGCGATCACGAAGTCTGGGGCAATGGGAGTCATTCAGCAGTCTGGAACACCTGTTCGAGGATGGGGCTGAGAGTTTTTGCGCCGAAGGCGGAGAGGTGGTGGGAGTCACGGAAGACTAGTTCTCCGCCGTTTCCTAGAACCACTATGGCTCCATTCTCGTCGAGCAGGTTCTTCAGAGGATCGAGAATTGTGAAGTTTTTTGGTATTTTTTTGTTGAAAATTCCCCTGCAGAAACCCTGTTCGGTCAGAATAGTTTGCCTATTTTTGAGCTTTGATTGGACGTCGACGAAGCCAAGTGAGGCGCGGGCGACGGCACTCGGGACGTCGAAGTCCGGAGCCGGAGCGGGTAGAATGAAGAAGACGCGGCTCGGTAGGTTGGCACAGGTTTCGAGAAATTTAACGAGGCGCCGATCAAAGACTCTTTTCGAATCTGGGATCGAGAGTTCGACCGAGTCGGCGTCAGTGATTGCTCTGATCATCAACCCGGTTAGCGGATCGGTTCTCGTGTAGGCATCCCAGCGGGCCGCGACGACAAGCACGTCGGGAGGATTTTTCGTGAATTGCTCGATGGCGGTTTGCTTGAACAGAAGGGACCTGATGTCGCCGGTTGGCGAATTGGGACTCCAACAGTCAGGGAGGGGGATGGTTCCCCTTGCATAGAGGGCCTCCACGTTATGGTCGTAGAGTTCTCCCAGTTCGGCGAACGCAGGAAAGTACATCTCGGCATGGCTATCCCCGTAAACAAGAACCCGAGGACGATCAGCGGATCGGGCGACGTGGATCCGGTGGACTTCCCCTTGGGCGATTGCTTCGGGTGAAAGAGGAGTAGTTCCGGGGCGACGTGTCTCTCCCAACATCGAAACGATTTTTGGGGAGAACCGCTCAGGAATCCCGTCTTTTTGCCAGACGAAGCAAGCTCCGGCGATTAGCACTGCAGCTGAGAGCCCGAAGCCTGGAAGACAAAGAGTGCGGCCGCGCCCGGCCAAGAAAGCTCTAAGTGGCTTCTCTACCAAGGTGTAGGAAAAAAGTGCCATGACGAAAGTGGTCGCGACTACCGACAAGAGGACAATCGGGTTGTGTATATCGAGCAGGAGGTGCCGAAAGTAGACGATAACAGGCCAGTGCCAGAGGTAAAGAGAGTAGGATATTTTGCCAGTCCAGACGACAGGGGTAAGAGAGAGGCATTTCCCGACCACTGTGCGGTGGAATAAATCCGAGGAAATAAGGAGGCAAGCTCCAGCACAGGGGAGAATAGCCCAGAAGCCTGGGAACGCCGAATCTTGGGTCAGGAGAATGTAGCTTAACGCAACAATCGAAAGGCCGGTCCATGAGACTACCTCGGCGAGCTTCCGGCCAAGCCGGAATCTTGGGATGACAGTGGCGAGAAGACAACCACAGAGCAGCTCCCAAGCCCGACATTGGAACAGGAAATACCCAGCTCTCGGTTCGTTGAAGGTGAATCGGATTCCGATGAGTAGAGAAACCACTAGCAACGTTGCGAGAGCGACCGTTGTTGTTCGGTGCCCGCGCCGATGTAGGAGGATTGCGGTGGCTGGGAATACCAGATAGAATTGCTCTTCGATTGCTAGCGACCATGTGTGGAGAAGTGGCCGTAAGTGCCCCCCCGGATCGAAATACCCCGTTTCACGAAAGTGGTAGATGTTCCCAGCGAAACATACTTGAGCAATTGTTGCCTGAGCGAGTTCCCGAAATTCATTTGGGAGAAGAATCCATCGGCCGACAATCAAGACGACACTGAGCATGAAAAATGACGCCGGAGCGATTCTGGCGATTCTCCGGTTGAAGAACTTTCCCAACGCAAATGTTCCTGCCGCCACCTGCCTCAGAATGATCGAGGTAATCAGGAACCCCGAGATAACGAAGAACAGATCGACTCCAGCGAATCCGCCTGTTGGACCCAGTCCTAAGTGGAAGGCAATGACCGGAATCACCGCAATGGCTCTGAGTCCATCGATATGCGGATGGTAGGTGTTTCCTTGGTACACGTCGTTGATCTCCTAACCTATTTTGTGGAGAAGCGCCGCCAACGTCTTGGCTACGGCTACGGCGTCGCAATTGGGGTGGCCGGGGCACTCGATCAGCCCAGTTCGGAGAGCAGAGTGAACTGCTTCCGCTTCGTAGTTCATCCCATTTCCGGTAAAAGGTACTCGGATGGTCCGGGCTGCAAGTTCGCCCCGGGGGTAACGGAGTCGGGATTCAAGTTTGGCCGCTAGCGACCTTGGTACCTTTTGTGACTTGTTCTTATCTGGATCGCCGCCGGGGTAGTGGATGATCCTATCGGGGCAAAAAAATGGCGATGGCAATTCAAGACTACCTTTGGTCCCGAACAGGCGTGCCACCATTGGGAGTTGAGTCCTTGTGGCACAGGTCAAGCTGGCAAGTCGGCCTTCGGCAAAGCGAAGACCGATTGTCGTCTGTTCATCGACTCCAGTGCTGCCTAGGTGAGCCAAACCCTGGATATCAAGCGGATCACCGAACAGCATGTGGGCAAGAGTCACTGGGTAGATGCCGACATCGAGGAGGGCGCCGCCGCCCTGATTTGGATCAAACAGTCGGCTATCGGGCGAGAATTTCGTTCGGAAGGAAAAATCGGCGCGGAGCAACCGTGGCTCGCCGATGAGTCCTGACGCGACCAACTCCTCGAACCGCTGAATGGCGGGAAGAAAGCGCATCCACATTCCCTCCATCAAGAATCGATCGTGGGTTTGCGATGCCTTGATCAGGATCTCCGTGTCGGCTGGGGTGGTGCAGAGCGGCTTCTCGCAGAGAACTGCCTTGCCATTCTCCAAGCACAGTAGGGAGTGGTCGCGGTGAAGATGATGGGGAGTGGCGACGTAGATAACATCGACGTCGGAGCGGACCAGCTCCTCGTAGTTCGGCAGGACGTTCGGGATGGAGAACTTCCGGCCAAACGTTGCCGCCTTGTCCGAATCCCTGGAGGCAATAGCCACCAACTCTGCGTCATCTACCGAGGCCAACGCGGCGGCGAACTTGGTAGCGATGGCTCCGCTACCGAGGATACCCCACCGGATGGGACGATTGCTGTCGATGGCAATGGGCAAGAAGCTTACGTGGTTGTAGAAGCGAGTAGGGTCGGAGCAAGCCGCTTGACCCCTTCGCCATAGAAGTGGTCACGGACTTCACCGACGTAGTGGCGCGCGATGCAGTTGGGGCCACGGCGCTCGTTTGGAGAGACTTCGTAAGTGGATGGTAGAAGCCCTCCCTCTGCTCTCTTGGAAGCGGACAAGGCGAGGAGCGATTGTTCAATTCTCCATGGATTGCCCTCGCGAAGTCGATCGCAGGCCAGATATTCCTCATGATCGGCGAAGTCGATGCTATCGCGTCTGAGTAGACAGAGGCCGCTGTTCACTTTGTGCCAGAGCTGTTGGCCGAACACGGTGGGTGCTTCTTCCGGGCGAACCGGGCACGGCTCTTGGAAATCCGCGTTGAACCACGAGGATGGGTGGTCTTCTCCGGCGTCCACCCACTGCAAAATCTCACTTGGGCGTTGAAAGAACAGAACGTCACTGTCCAACATGATGTAGCGCTTGGTATCCGCCAGAAATGGAATGTCGAAGCACTTCCTGGCAAGGGCGTGGCTGAGTCTATACTCAAGACAACGGGGGAATTTCTTCAGCGCTTTCTCCACCTCCTCCGTAGCATCCGGAGCAAACTCAACCGTTGGGAGTAGAGCGGTAAGTTGTTTCCGATGTTCCGACTCAAGAGTGCCATCGCTGTGAATGACGACCCTCCAATTACGCCGTGTGGCGCGGAAGAAACTCGTCAGCATCCAAGCCAGCATGGTCGTTCCTTCGCCCCCCGTAAGAACATGGACGGGAGTTGGCATCGGTTCGCCGCAATCAGTGCCGAGCGGAGCCGACGTCCAGATTTTCGGCGCGGTCCGGTGCAGGTGGAAGCTCGCCGAGAGTCCCCTAGAAGCGGTGGAGCGGGCCAGAAACAGGAACCGGCCGGGAGTCAGTTTTGGTGAAGTCACTAGAGTTAGGAGAGAATCTGCTGATAGACAGACTCGTAGCTATCGACCATATGGCTAGCCGGAAAGCGTTGCTCGGCGAGGCTTCGAGACGTTGAGGACAGTTCTCGAAGCCTTGACGGATCGTCGAAGAGCGCGCGGGTCTCGCGAGCGAGGGCCGTAGCATCGTCGGCAGGCACGAGGATACCGCATTGGCCGTCGATTACCACTTCGGGCACGCCTCCGACGGAGGCTGCGATCACGGGGGTGCCACAGGCACAGGCTTCCATAGAGACTAAGGACGAGGTGTCGGCCCGGCTTGGATGCCAGACCAAGTCGGCCGCGCTGTAGTGGAGCCGCAGGTCCTCGTCGGTGTCGAGGTGCTGCACCGCTAGCCGAGGATTGGGAAGCTCAGCGAAGGCCGATTCGAGAGCTGTGGGGACTTCGGCGATGCCTAATGGGATCAGCCAGACATCCGGCCGGTCGAGCTTGTGGAGAGCTTCAAGGATGATGTCGGTTCCCTTGCGCTTGTCGTCAGGATTCGATGCGATAGAAAACAAGATTGCTTGGGCGTCGGCCGGAATGCCGAGCTGTTCACGGGCACGGCTCTTCTCGATCGGCTGGAAGGAATCGGTGTCGATGCCATTGGCGACCGTGGCGATGTCCAAGTGGCGCATCCAGCTGGTTCGCGCCTGTCCGCTGATCCACTCGGAGACTCCTACTGGATAGAGCCGTTTGGATTGTTGGAAGGCCTCTTTTTTAGTTTGCAAGTTGGCCTTCGAACCATCTACCGGGAACCAGTTGAGCGGGAAGACCCCGTGCTGTGGACAATCACCGCAGGAATCTTGAAATCGGTCGCAACCGTAATCATAAAGGCAGTTTCCGGTGAAGCCGCCCATGGTATGAAGTGTCCAGATGACTGGTAGTTGTTCGCAGAGCCAAGGGAGTTGGGAGAAGTTTAGTCGCGGAACATCGTGCAGATGGAGCAAGTCGAAACTAGCTAGGAATTCCGCTCCGAGGTTCTGTGGAAAGCCGCTGTCAGGTGCCGTCGCATAGGTTCCCGCCTTGGCCATTCGGCGTCTAGCAAACCACCCGCAGGTGCCGATGAGCTTCGGATTGATCTCGGTGACGCCCGGTTCGTCAAGCAGGCTTTGGCTGGCCACCAGAAGATCCGCTTGGTGCCCGTTGTCCCGAAGTCCGCGGTGCAAGGCAAGCGCCACTTTCGCGGCTCCCCCTTTGCAGTCGGACCCGCTGATTTGAAGAACCTTCACCTCTTGGGAAGTTCGAAGTCGACAATTCGGTTACTCTTCTCATCGTTCGTGCCCTTCTCGATGAATACAAGATTATGGTAAAAGTGCATGCCAACGATATGAGTGTCGTAGTACGTCGGTTCGTAGCCAGGGCATTCAAACTCCATGAAGTTCAGGCAGTCGGTGAGTCCCTTGAAGAAGTTGAGCATGGTGGATGGGTTGTTCCGATCGGTGCCGTCGCCTCCCATAGTCTTCCAGTAGGACGTTTGCGTGTCTTCGACGGCGTAGATGCCGCCCAGGGAGAGTAGGGGAAAGAGAGTTTCGAAGCTACTGATCACATGCTCATTCATGTGACTGCCATCGTCGATGATGAGATCAAACGGACCTCGTTCGTCATGCATCCGTTGCAGTAGTGTCGCGTCGGTTTGGCTTCCTTTGTAGATTTTGATCCGGTCTTCTTCGTGAGGAGACTTGTCTTGGATGTCGATGCCAGTGATCTGCGCATTCCGGAAGTAGGATCTCCACATCCGGAGGGAAGCGCCACCCTCCTCCGGAAGATCGTAGCCGCCGACGCCTATTTCGAGAACGCGAATTGGCTTCGTCCGAAGATGCTGAAAGTGTTGCTGGTAGTGGCGGGTATAGAAGTGGGATCCCCACTTGTCGCAGAAGTTGAGTTCTGCGAGCCGAGAAAGATTATTGCGGGCAACGAAAGACATCGCCGCGTAACGAATGCTCCGGAGAGTTTCTTGTGGTGATGGCATACTACTTGAGCAGGAGGCCCTGTCCGGTCGGAAGCGAGAGGACGCTCGTGCCCTTTTTCTTGGCTACGGAATCAATCGCCTCCTTAGATGCATCGTAGCCGTAGTAGGCGTAGTCATCGAGAAGGATCACTCCTGACGGGACAATTCGATCCCAGAGTCTTTCGAGAGTTTCTTTTTCTGGGGTCGGGGCGTTGAGGTCGAGATGGATGAAGGCGATTTTGGTCGAAGTGATTTCAGCGGCGGTAGCGGGTAGGAAGCCGGGCACCAGTTGCACTCGCTCCCACTCGGAAAAATTCGCAGTCACGCGGTCCAGATCGTTTGTGTAGAAGCCCGACTCGATCCGCTTCTCACTGGAACTCAGGTCTTTTGCTGTGCTGCTTTCTGGGTCGAGTCCGGCGAATGAATCAAGGAGGAAGAAGGTCTTGTCGAGATCGTTCCAGTTTAAGTTGTGGAGAATTGCTGAACTGACGAATCCTTTGTTCACGCCGCACTCGATGAAGTCACCTGGGAGTTGGGCCGCATAGTTTGCTGCCCAGAGGGCAACATGTACTCTCCATTGGATTCCGTAGTTCTCGCCAGGATCAAGAGTAAGAGTTGCTCGATCGTAGGCGGCCCTGAACGCAGGGTCGTCCATGAACTCATGGTTGTGGATACTTCTTAAGCCATCGCGGTCATAGGGGACATGTGCTTCCTTTTCGGGAATTTTGCTGATTCTGTAGCCAGTGGACTCGAGTAGAGATTTGAGAAGGGACTTCATGGTTGGGTGTGCGAGGGAGAGGTCAAATTATGGGGCTTGGCTACTTAGCCTTCCTCCAGAACTTGGCCGTATTGTCAATCGCAACCAATTCCTCGGTGATGCCGTGCTCCTTGCGGTAGTCACTTACTGCACTCGCACACATGGAGAGGCTGTAGTCATCGATGATACAGAAGCCTCCGGGGCTCAGCTTGGGGTAGAGGTTCACCAATCCATCCATCGTTGATTCATACATATCCCCGTCGAGCCTGATGACTGAGTAGGCTTTGGCCGGCGCCGTTGGTAGCGTATCCTTGAACCATCCTTTGAGGAATCTGACTCGGTCATCGAGCAAGTCGTATTTCTCAAAATTTTCCCTGACTTGCTCCTCGGAGATAGCGAGGAAGTCAATCTTGTGATGATTGTCTCCTTCGTCCTCAGGATACTCTTCAGGGTTGGGCTTTGGGAGTCCCGCGAACGAGTCGGCGACGTAGACGGTTCGGTCTTGGTCACCGTGGGCTTGAAGAACGCCCTTCATAAAGATGCAAGAGCCTCCCCGCCAGACTCCAGTCTCGATCAAGTCTCCAGGGATTTTCTCTTTCAGGACGGTCTCAACGCATTCCTGGAGACTGTCTAGTCGCTTCAGTCCTACCATGGTGTGGGCGTACCCTGGCCAAACCTCTCCGAGTTCGCGTTGTTTTGCGGTAACGGGACGGTGCACCGCAAGTTTTAGGTCGGTGAAACGCGTTAGGAAGTTAGAAAGAAGGTTGCCGACCTGTCGGCGTGGGAATGGTCGCGTCTCGAAGGTTACAAGTTGAGGAGGCTCCGGCCACATGCAGAAACTCAAGGTGCGCTTCAGGAGATCAAGATACAGGTCGGCAGGGGATTCAGCAGGCATCGTAGTGGGCAAAGTGTTGGCTATTTAGAGTGTCGGTAGGCTTCGACGATTCCATAGGGAATAGCGGAGCGGAGTAGAGACTTTAACGTCTTTCTCTCGGTGAAAGGTGTTGCGAGTTCATCGAAGCCTAGTTCTTCGATTTCCTCGACAGAGTAGTGACGTTGGAGCATTTTCCCAAAGCCCTCTTTGGATTCGGGTTTAAGATCCGGCAACCATCTTGCCCAGACCTTCGGCACATCAACGCCCGCCTTTTCGGCCATCCCGAGGAGCTTCTCTTTCCAGTGCGCATCAGCTTCCTGCATCTGACGGACCTTCTCGGGATCGGCAGCGTAGTTGCCTCCGTGCAGGCGGGCAAACCCGGTGGCTTGGGGGGAGTAGAGGATATCCCCATGAAGCACCAATCGAGCAGGTAGGACTCGATCGGCATTCCAGGCATGTTCGGTATCGAACTCGGCCGCGGCGTCGTGAAGCGGCTCCCTTCTTGCGATCATGGTGGTCCAGTGGAAAGGGGCATAGAACCAGCAGAGTGGTAGCAGTTGATCGGGCGAATAGCTCCAATCGGACATCCAGTTGTCGGGCTTACCCGCGGCATTCCACAGCGACAACTCCCGATGAATATGGCCGTCGTTGGTGTCTTCCGAGCCCGTCCACACGGTGGCCGAGTGCCAGGCGGAGGCATCTGGGTGGCGGGCTAGGGAATCAAGCCCGGCAGCTAGGTGTCCTGGACACCACCAATCGTCGTCGTTGAGCAAGGCGATTAGATCGCCCTGCGCCTCGCGTGCGAGTACGCCGAGGTGCTTTGGGTGACCGAGTTGGGGATCACGGAGGGTGTAGGAAATCGGTAGGTCGGGGAACTCGTCGCAGACCGCCCTCGAGCCCTCATTGCCCAAGTTCTCGGAGACCAACACATCGGTGATCTGATCCCTAGCGCTTTGCGAGGCTACGCTTTGCAAAGCCACCCGAAGGTAGTCTGGCCGATCGGCGGTCGGGATGATGACAGTGAGAGAGGGCATCGTTTAGAGGCGGTTGAAGTCGCCTTGTGCTCCGTGCGAGGCCCATAGGAGGCCGTTGAAGGCTGTCTGGCGTTCATTGAGGCTACGAATATGGAACCCAAGATCGTGGACTTTGGTGACCAGTTCGACCAGCTTGTGATCGCCAGCCCAAAGATGATACTCCATGGCGAAGTGACTGATGGATTCCCACGGGGTAGGGTCTTCGAAGAGGCCCCACTCAGCGCCCTCGCAGTCCATCTTTGCGAAATCGATTCGTCCACCTAGGCGCTCGACTGCTGTGGCCAGATCGACTGCGACTGCGTCGCCGTCCTCACCCGCCTCGATAGTGCCTGCGCCTGAGGGGCCGCGGTCAATTACGTGACAAGAACCGGCAGTACCCGAAATTGCTTCTTGATAGATTTCTACTCCGCATCCGGCGAGATTGTGTTCGATCACTGGAATCAACTCAGAGTTGGGCTCGTAGAGGTGGATCCGCGCGTCGGGGAAGTGTGCTCGGGCGACCAGGCTGAACAGACCGCAGTTGCCACCTAGGTCCAGAATTGTCTTGGGGGGCTCGGGAAGTTCTTCGAGGCCATAACAGTCTTCGGCGAGAATTGTGCCGAGTTCTTCTTGTTGCCCCTGATCCTCCCCAGCTGGCCAGCGTAGTTCGACAGGGCCACCTCCTGCATTGACGACACTAGAATCGAACTGACTGGATCGCCCGTAGTTGACGCCGAGTCGGCTCCAGCGTCCCCGGAAACGAAGGGTGTTGGCGAGGCGCTGGAGGATGGATGGAAGATTCATGATCTGGACTAGGACAGCGGCAAGTCTTGGTAGCGGATGATCTGCTCAAGGCATTGCTTGGATGGGGATTTTCCGCCGATTTGTGATGGATTATACCAGAGCATGGTTTCGCGCACCGTCTGCTCAAAGTTCCATTTCGGTTGCCACCCTAGCTCACGCTGTGCTCGGGCGATGCTGAGGTCGAGTCGAGTTGCTTCGTGGACAGCGGTAGCGTCGGACAGGTCTTCCCAAGTACCGGGACAATGCTTGAGCATTTCCTCTAGGAGATCTCTGACCGGACGTTCGCCACCCGGAGCTGGGCCGAAATTGAATCGCGAAAGTCGCTCACGCTCTTCTGAGGACCCGGCCTTTTCTAAGGCCTGAGCTAGAGCCAGATAGCCGCCGAGAGGCTCGAGCACATGCTGCCAGGGCCGTGTCGCGCTAGGGTTGCGAACGGGAATCGGTTCGCCCGCCTGCAAAGCTCGGATGATATCCGGAACGATGCGGTCTCTGGCCCAGTCGCCACCGCCGATGACATTTCCTGCGCGTGCGGTGCCCACGCGAACCGGACCATCCTGAAAGAACGAACGGCGGTAGGAGTGTACTACGATTTCGGCAGCTCCCTTGCTTGCGCTGTACGGATCGTGACCGCCAAGACTGTCGCTTTCTTCAAAGGCGGTTCCCGCTCCGTCGTTTTCGTAGACTTTGTCCGTCGTGATGACAACGCAGGTGGTCGGACGGGCTGCGACTCGAAGCGCTTCCAGAACGTTAAGGGTGCCAGTGACGTTCGTTTCGAAGGTCTCGACCGGATTCTTGTAGGAGTAGCGGACAAGGGGTTGGGCGGCGAGGTGAAAGACAAAATCGGGGCGCACCTCCACCATGGTTTGGTGGATGACCTTGGCATTGCGAACATCGCCGATGCGGTGGCCATGGATACGGTTGGCCAGATCCAATTGATCGAACAGGGAAGGTTCCGTATCCGGCTCGAGGGAGAACCCGTGAACCTCAGCACCGAGGGCAAGAAGCCACTCGCAAATCCATGCGCCTTTGAACCCGGTGTGGCCGGTGACAAGGACTCGTCTTCCGGAAAATGCTTCGGTGAGGCTCATGGTGATTGGAGTTCGGAAAGGAGACCTGCGACCTTCTGGGTTGCGATGGCGGAACCCTTTTTACTCAGATGGCAGAGGTCGCGATAGCAGGATGCGTCCGGGAATGACTCGCCTAGTAGTAGAACATGTACGCCCTCATCCTTGAGTTTTTTGGCGTAGGTTTTGAAGAACTGGGCCTCTGCCTCGCGGTAGTTTTCGCTCGAATGGTTAGGGGCCGGGCTCACCGGCACGAGGACGATTAGGAGTTCCGATCCGTGGTCGTTGCAGATCTGGCGCATGGCATCCAGATCCTCTTGGCACTTCGGGGCAAAGGAAAATTTCTTGTACGGGGGATCGAATTTGGCGGGCTCCTTCCGAACCGGATTACTTGCTTTTGGGGCAGCCGTATCTGGCTCTTTCGTCACGACTGGAGCGGCTAGAGGAGTATGATCTTTGCCTGCCGATTCGTTTTTGGCTCCACGACCGAGTGCCGAGGCGACCAGTGTGCGGGGCAACTGTTGGAGTTGGAGCCGATAGCGGTAGAGGTAGACGTGTTTCTTGAGCAGGTGGACGAACCAGTAAGATGCGCGGGAGCTGGCGTATCGGTCGAGGTCGGGGACCGAGGCGTTTACTTCAAGGGTGTTTACATGAAGGTTGATGTCTCTGGAGCTCAGAACGCAGACGACTGTCTTCGGAGTGACGTGCTTCAAGATCAGTCCGTCGAGTTGTTGAAGCATCGTTCCGGGACTAGCGCTCCAGATGACGAAGTTGGCGATCGCGCCGGGCTCATCGTCTAGCTGGGTTACCATTTCCTCCGACTTGAAGGCCGCAGAGACCGAGCTACCGAGGATGGCAGCGGTCGTCCCCATTTTCGCTTCGGCTTGGAGGACGTTTTTGTGGATTCGGTCGGAGCGGAAATCTCCGATCTTTCCATCCGCGTCAACCTGACTGGCCCGGTGACGCGTCCATAGCTCGGCTCCGAGAACGAGAACAGCAGCTAGTAGCGCAGCCAGCGGCAGCCGGAAGCGGTGCTTGGGTGAGCTGGAGCTAGAACTGGAAGTAGATGAAGTCATAGTCCTTGAACTCGCCAGCCACGACGATCAGCAGGAAGAGGATCGCATACAACGGGGTGCGGACGAACAGGGGGAGTTCAGTTGCCTTGGCAATGTCTCCCGAGCGGAGTTGCCAGAGATCGAGAACTACTAGTGGTGCTGCGATAGCAAATAGCGGTATGGCTTGCCCAAGACCGCTACCCAGATGGATTCCGAGATCGCTGAACCCGCCGAGCATGGAGAGAAGGTGCGGAAGTGACTCCGCGCGGAAGGCCAACCAAGTCAGGCAAGTTAGATGGAACCAGACCAGAATCTGGAGGATGCCAAGTGGCGAGAAGCGGTTTGAGCGGAAACCGTCTCGGAGACGCGGCACGAGCCGGTAGACGATGAGGAGAATACCGTGCAGGATGCCCCAGATGACGAACGTCCAAGCCGCTCCGTGCCAGAGCCCACCAAGGAGCATCGTCAGGAACAGGTTGATGTAGGTCCGGCGCTCGCCAAGCCGGTTGCCTCCCAGCGGGATATAGAGGTAGTCACGCAACCAGGAAGATAGACTGATATGCCAACGTTGCCAGAACTCGGATGGGGTTCGGGACAAGTAGGGGGCGTTGAAGTTAAGCATGAGCTCCACGCCGAACAGTCGGGCGATCCCGCGAGCAATGGACGAGTAGCCACCGAAGTCCCCGTAGATCTGGAACGCGAAGGCGTAGGCCCCGAGTAGGACAACGAGCCCGCCGGGATCATCTTGGGCGAAGATTCCATTGGCGATATCCGCCATGTTGTCAGCGACGAAGACCTTGAGGAAATAGCCGTAGAGGATCAGCCAGCATCCTTCGCGCACCTGTTGCCATCGGGCACCTCCCAACTCTTGGAGCTGGGGTAGGAGCCGCGTCGCCCTCTCGATTGGACCGGCGACCAGTTGGGGGAAGAACGAGACGTAGAGCGCGAAGGTCGGAAAACTCCGTTCTGCGGCCAGTTTGCCGCGATAGACATTGATCGTGTAGCTGAGCGTCTGGAACGTGTAAAACGAGATCCCTACCGGGAGGACGACATTGAGCGTAAACGGGGTCGCCGCCATGCCGAAGGTCTGCAGAAGGCTGGTCGCGCTCTCACTGAAGAAGTCGAAATACTTGAAGACCCCGAGGATGCCGAGGTTACTGCATAGCGAGATGATCAGAGGGAGCCTCGGAGACTTTCCTGCTGCCGTCTTTCGCCCGGCCTCGATCGCCCGCCCACAAAAGAAGTCGATGACGGTAGAGGCCAGAAGTAGGAACAAGAATCGCCAATCCCAAGCTCCATAGAAGACATAGCTGGCGACGACCAGAAGCCAAGTCCGCCATCGACGCGAAGCCCAGGCGTAGAACAGCCCGAGGACGACCGGTAGGAAGAGGAGAAAAGTGACCGACTTAAAGTCCATGGTCGTGCGGGGGCCTTGTTAAAAGATCCGGGCTATCAAGTAAGCTCGAACGCATGGATCATGTTGGGCGCAGTGCCGCCTACCACTTGCGCCAAGCGGCTTCACCCCGATCCCAGAGCCCGTTCAAGTACTGACTCTCCTGGTAGGTGTCCATTGGTTGCCAGAAGCCTTCGTGGCGGAAGGCGTTGAGCTGTCCGTCGGCGGTGATCTTCTTCATTGGTGACTGCTCAAACATCACATCTTCCTCACCGAGGTAGCCGAACACCTTGTGGGAGCACACCATGAAGCCACCGTTGACGTAGAACTCTTCCATCTGTGGCTTTTCCTCGAAGCGGTTGATCGATCCGTCGTCTTCGAGATTGACCGCGCCGAACCTTCCCGCGGGGTGGACGGCTGTGATGGTCAAGGCCTTGCCGGATTCCCGATGGCAGTCGATGGCGGCATTGATATCGATGTCGCCAACGCCGTCGCCGTAGGTGAGCAGGAAGTCTTCGCCCTCCGGCACGTAACGTTGCACCCGGCGAATCCGGGTGCCAGTCAGAGCGTCTAGTCCGGTCTCGGCTAGTGTGACAGTCCAGTCTTCCTCATCGTGTTGATCGTGATAGGTGATCTTTGGGTTTTGGCCAAGGCCGAGCGTGATGTCTCCCGAGTTCCAATGGTAGTTGCGGAAGTAGTCTTTGATCATGTCGCCCTTGTAGCCAAGCGGCAAAATGAAGTCGCTGTGCCCGTGGTGGGCATAGAGCTTCATGATGTGCCACAGGATCGGGCGTCCGCCGATTGGCACCATGGGCTTGGGACGGTATTCGGTTTCTTCCCGGAGTCGGGTGCCGCGTCCGCCGCAGAGGATGATGGTTTTCATGAAATTGAAGAAGGGATGCTCGGGTGTACTGGCTCAACACCAGATGCGCTAGGTAGGGATGGTCTGTCCCAGCCATCCGTTGCGCTGGTGGTGTGGTGAGCGCCCCGGATCGCTGAATGGGAGCGAAGCGGACATAGCCGAAGGCAAGACAGCCCTCCCTACCTGGTGCGCAAGGTAGGGATGGTCTGTCTCAGCCATCCGTTGCGTTTGCTGTGCCGTAAGCGCCCCGGATCGATGGGGACATCGCTCCCTACCTGGTGCGCAAGGTAGGGATGGCCTGTCCCAGCCATCCGTTGCGTCTGCTCTGCCGTAAGCGCCCCGGATCGCTGAATGGGAGCGAAGCGGACATAGCCGAAGGCAAGACAGCCCTCCCTACCAGAGGCGCTAGGTAGGGATGGTCTGTCTCAGCCATCCGTTGCGCTTATCCTGGCATACTCGGTAGATTAATCCGCAATGGCTAACACACGATCAGAACCTAGGCGATGAGGCCAGTCTTTTGGAGATTTGCAAAGGCCGGCTCGAACCGGGTTCATCAGGATGTAGTGCGCTTTCTCAACAAAGGCGTCAGGACTCCGCAAACGATGATCGAAACATCCTGCCTGCCAATTGATATCGAGTTGCTTGGTGAGGTAGCGCTTCCAAAATCCGACGGTTTGAGCGATCCCTTCGTTGTTAGGAAATCCGAGGATCGCGTGGAAGTGATCGGGCATTAGGAGGAACAACTCAATGTGCCATTTATGTTGGTCGCCATAGAACCTTGCGGCTTCGAGGACTTGCTGTGAATGCTCTTGGGTACACAGGCTGTTTCGTCCCCTTGGGATTGTATTTACCGTGATAGCGAATAACGCGTCGTTGTTGTCGAGCCAGTCGGGGACTTCATGCCGGAGCCAAGTGCGCTTAGGTATAGGGTCCTCAGCCATCCGTTTAAATCTGCGTTAGTTGTTAGCTGTGGTGAAAGCGCCCCGGATCGCTGAATGGGAGCGAAGCGGACATAGCCGCAGGCAAGACAGTCCTCCCTACCAGAGGCGCTAGGTAGGGATGGCCTGTCCCAGCCATCCGTTGCGTCTGCTTTGCCGTTAGCGCCCCGGATCGATGGGGACATCGCTCCCTACCTGGTGCGCTAGGTAGGGAGGGTCTGTCCCAGCCATCCGTTGCGTCTGCTTTACCGTGAGCGCCCCGGATCGATGGGGACATCGCTCCCTACCAAAGGCGCTAGGTAGGGAGGGTCTGTCCCAGCCATCCGTTGCGTATGCCTTGCCTACTTCGTTCGAAAGGCCTCGGGGACCTTTTCGGGAAGGGGGCTCTGGTCGATGCCGGAGATGTCGATTGGCGCCTGGGGTGTCGCCTCACCGATCCGTTCCTGCTGGGCGTCCCAGAGTCCGTCGATGGCGCGGGGTTCGGTGGGGCGTGTCACGTCGGACCAGCACAAGACGGTGTCTTTCGGCATGTTGCGCACCAGCTGGCATCCTTCGGCCATTCCTAGAGGAAGAAGGTCATCCGTCTTGGCGACCTCCGCCTTTTCACACTGACCGTAACCGGTGAACCCGCCGATCGCGTCGAGCACCTCGCCTTGCTTCAAGTCTCGCTTGGCTGTGGTTACCACCTCGACGGTCGGCCCGTCGGCACGGCAGGCCACGGTTTCGTCGCGGAACAGGACTGCGCGCGCAACGCTGTTGGCGACCTCGAAGTAGCAGAGGTGGTAGGGGCGGTAGAAGCTGTAGACCGGACCGTCGCCGCGCTTGTAGAGACGCAGATACTCGCGGTCGTCGATCGAATCCGACACGGCGAAGACGAACACGCCGGGACCGGGTTCGGCACCGATGACATACTCGACCGCGCCACCGGCGGCAGCCAGCTCTTCGAGGTCGAAGCCGCTGACTAGGGAGTCAATATGCTCGCAGTGCTCGACTCCGCGCATGCCGCGTTCCAGAACCGACATGCCGGTCGCGTTGGCCACGCAGGCTTGCTCCATCGACACCTTTGACCCGTCGGCAAAACTGGTCACCATGTGCACATCCTGTTTCCAGAAATCGGCGAACGGCTGCTGGGTTTTTGGAGTCCGATACGGATCTTCCATACCCTTGATGTTGCCGCACAGGACCGGTGTCAGTCCCAGCCCGACCACCTCGCGGAACAGGTTCATCTGCACGCCCGGCTGATCGCCGTCGGCCACTGTATAGACTAGGCCCTTTTCGCGGAACCTCGATGCTAGTTCGTAGCCGACCGTCGCATCGAGTTCGACGTTCATGGTCACGAAATCCTTGCCAGCATCCAGACAGGCCAAGGCGACCTGAGCGCCGAACTCGACCCGTCCCGTGACCTCGACGACCACGTCGACGGCATCGGAGTTCACCAGCAATTCCGGATCTGCGACCACCGCCGCCTTGCCAGCAGTAACGGCGTCGGTGAAGGCTCGCTCGGTTGTGCATTCAAAGGCACCCGTTCGGCCCATCGCCGAGTAGGCTTTGATGGCATGCTCCGGGGTCCGGTTGGCGATGGCGACCACCTCCATACCGGGCTTGCGCGACACGGTCCGGATGACGCCCTTGCCCATGCTTCCGCATCCGACCAGTCCGATGCGGATAGGGTTGCCGTCGGCCTCGCGTTTGGCGAGGGGTGTATCGATCAAGATCATTAGTTGGGGAGAGAGAGGGAGTCTACTGACTTAGGCGAAGACCTTTCCAGCGTCGATGGAGATTCGGCAGTCGTCATGGAGATCGATGGTCGCATCATCGACCTCGACATACGATTCGCCGACCAATTGCAGGACGGTCAGTTCCTTTGTATCAGGATCGCCGATGACGTAGAAGGCCACGCCTTGTTCGGCGTAGAGTGCCTTCTTCACGGTCAAGTCTTTCTCCCGAGTCGAAGGCGAAAGTAACTCGGCGATCAGGGTAGGGGCGGTCTCAATAAACTGGGTGTCGGCCTTGTCACAGAGCACGGACACGTCAGGACGCACCACCGTATGAGCGTCGACCTGCCAGTCGATTTCTAAAACGATAGAGCAATGACCGCAGGCATCGTTGCCTTCAAATTGATTGCCAAGAAGCCGGGCTAGGGCAAATGCCGCTCGTCCGTGCGGAAGCCCCGGCGAAGGCGACATGGCGACCGGAATACCGTCCCACAATTCCCAATCGCCTTTCCAGCCGAGGTAGTCCTCGATGGTGTAGCGGGGCTGATAGCGAATGGCGCTCATCTGGCTCTTACTGGGCTGATATTCTTGGTAATGGTGAGTTCGCGTCGGCCTCGCGTTTGGCGAGGGGTGTATCGATCAAGATCATTATACAGGGGAGAGAGACGGGGAATCGACGGTCTCAGGCGAAGACCTTTCCAGCGTCGATGGAGATCCGGCAGTCGTCATGGAGATCGATGGTCGCATCATCGACCTCGACATACGATTCGCCGACCAATTGCAGGACGGTCAGTTCCTTTGTATCAGGATCGCCGA
>Ga0209187_1001680_pt1 | contig 24284 bp, 15 predicted proteins | sample BantaG_FD_187430 | JGI IMG/M metagenome (GOLD analysis project Ga0209187, IMG submission 187430) | Marine algal microbial communities from Bantry Bay, Ireland - BantryBay_4 metaG (SPAdes) (version 2) | ecosystem: Host-associated > Algae > Red algae > Unclassified | place: Bantry Bay, Ireland...
ATGATTATCGTATTTTGGATAACGGTCAATCGTATACTAATGCGACCTTTGGTTGTGCCATTGACAGTATCGTAAATTATTCTACTTTCACTTTCCCAAGTAACGGAAATGTTGGGCCTTACCAATTAGAGAATTGGCGAGTAAATGGAATTAATTACAACACTGAGTTTATGACCATTCCGGAATTGGTGGACTCTATGAATAGCTGGGATAATAGTACTACCTGGTATTACGACGTAGCGCGTTCGACGATCAACGGTGGTAATCCTGATAATAGCTATGGCAACATGAGTGTCCGTCAGTTGATTACCAACGCGTTTACGATTGTCAATGTCAATACGATGTTGTCACCGACTGGTACTTCGCTACCATTAACAGCTGGCTTCCACGAACTGATTTTTACCAATGTCCGCACCCGATGTACGGATACTTTGTGGGCGAACGTTTACTGTGTCACTCCTGAGTACGTAACTGATACCATCAATGTAGCTGATAGTGAAACGGTTTGCCTGGATATTTCGGAACTACCAGGAAATTTCGTCAGCGTAGAAAACGTTTGTAATGACGTTTCTGGTGAAGTTGTCATTTTTGATATTGACGAAGACGAAGTATGTGTCGTATTTGAAGGCTTTGAGCCGGGAACAGAAGATGCCTGTATGATTGTTTGTGATGATCTAGGAGTTTGCGATACGACTTACTTTACCATCACGGTGATCGAAGATTTTACTGGAATTACGCCACCAATTGCAGTAACCGATTCGGATACGACTTCCCGTAATACGGCCATTGATATTGATGAATTATTTAATGATACGATCAATGGAACATTAGATACCATCATCATTATCATTCCTCCAACTAATGGAGTGGTGGGAATCAATGAAGATAACACGATTAAATATACACCGAACGAAGACTATTGTGAGCCCGGATCACCGGATGTATTCACGTACGCAATTTGTAATCAGGTAGGTTGTGATACCACTCAGGTATTCGTTACGGTACTTTGTGATGACTTAATTATCTTCACAGGTTTTAGTCCGAATGGCGATGGCGTCAACGACTACTTTACCATTCAGGGAATTGAAGCATTCCCGAATAATCGACTATTGATCTTTAATCGCTGGGGTAATGAAGTTTATAATGTACAAGGATACTTAAATGATTGGGATGGTACCTGGAATAATCGAAAACTCCTGCCGGACGGTACTTACTTCTATGTGCTGGAAGACGGAGAAGGAAAGCGGTATTCCGGATATGTACAGATACATCGATAGGAATAATCTTTTAACAGCTTCTAATTAAAAATGGCCCGAACTATTTACGTTCGGGCCATTTTGCTTACTTCCATATAATAGACTTTATTCTAATGGAATTATGGTTTTTTATTTAACCATTACTTACGTTTCCAGGTCACGGTTTTACCAATCATTGGAGTACCAAGATAACCTCTCATTTTTAAAGTATTCGAATCCTCTAATGTGACTTGAGCTTTATAAGTCTTGCCACTTAAAATATTATAAATTTCGCCATCTTTCCAGATTTTATCATTGTTAAAAGTAAAACCGGTCATGATGACGGTTCCAATAAAAGTGTTATTCCTCTTGGCAGGATCCGGATTTAGGAAATCTTTTTTAGGTTCACCATTTTCTTCGTTAGGGTTTTCAGTCCAGACTATCTTTCCACTGTAACTACGACCATCACGGTATATTTTAATCACGGACTCCCGGCTTTCGGTACGCCATTCTCCCAAAATATCATCTGTATGATTTTTGACGCAATGATCCACCAAGTAGCCACTGAGTGGAAAGGTCAATATAACGAGACATAAAAAGTTGAGATATTTCATATTTATATTTTGAATAAGTTCAACGTTTGATTTCACAAAATTGTTGGTTCGAGTAAATATTTTAACGAAAGTCAATCACTTGAAAGCTCAAATAAGTTAATGTTAATTTTACACTAATATTTTGCTTCTTGATGAAAATAGGTGTTAATTGTACTATATTAACCTATAATTCGCTTTATGGAGTATTGGTTGGTAATATAGAATATAAAATAAAATTTTGTGAAACCATTATTGAAAAAAATAGAACCCGGGTTTGGTAGTTCTTTTGCGATAAAAAAGATTGATTGCTCAAGTGATCATCCGGCTCCGCAGTGGCATCAGCATCCCGAATATGAGTTGGTATATCTAAGTAGAGGGGTAAAAGGTCGTCGGCATATTGGTCATCACTATGCTTGTTTTGACGATGGAGATCTCACTTTTTTGGGCTCAGATTTACCTCATTACGGATATTTTAAGAAGGGAAAACCTGGTCAGCATAAGATCGTTGTGCAATTGCGAAGTGATTTTTTAGGAAGTAGATTTCTTAGCCAGCCGGAGATGGCGGCTATTCGCGGATTGTTTGAAAGAGCGAAAGGAGGAATTACTTTTAGTGGCGAAACCAAAGACCGGATTGGCGCACATCTAGAACGATTATTAGAGCTCGAAAACTTTGATCGTTTGTTAGAATTACTGCAAATGTTTAACGATTTAGCCAGTTCAACAGAATACGAATTGTTACAAGCGGATGGTTTTGCCGTCGAGGTAGATCCTTCAGAAAAAGAGCGGATTCGTAAGGTGTACAGTTATGTGGAGAAGCATTTTCAACGTACTATTCCTTTAGAGGATATCGCGGCTAAGGTGAATATGACCGTTCCTTCTTTTTGTCGATATATCAAAAAATTAACTGGAAAAACATTTACACAATTTGTCAATGAATTTAGAATTGATTATGCCAGTAGATTATTAGTGGAGGAGTCGATGACTATTGCAGAGGTAAGTGTGGAAAGTGGATTCAATAATTTTTCTCATTTTAATAAGCAGTTTAAATCCATTACGAATCAAAGTCCTTCGGTCTTTCGAAAGCAGCAGCGGCAGATGGTGGGGTAGAGTTTCGGCTGTTGGGCATTTAGCTATTTGCTCCCTCTAACGCGATTAAAGAGGGCCAGTAGCAGAAAGTAAATAGCCAAAAGCAAAAAAATTACTGCTTGGCAATAAAAATTCGGGATTGGATTTTTTGAATATTTAAGATTTCGACGTCCGATAAGAGATGATCAACTTCTTCAGATTGAGCTTGGTACCAGGATTTTTTTTGAAAATAATAATTAAGCTTTTTGCTAGAAAATATTTTACCATAATCTGCGTAAATCTCGTTGATCATTAACTGTAGATCCCGAACCGCGTAGCGTTCAATCTCATCATTTGCTAAAACTCTGGTCGAAGTAAAAGGAAATTTACGGTTGAGGCTAGGTTTTAATTTTCGGGAAAGTTTTTCGAAATGTCCCGCCTGATCTAACCGGTAATTTTCGTAATGATTGGTTTCATTATAATCTTTCTTCCAAATATAGTCCTGCATAGCCGTATGCTGTGTGGATTGTAAGGCTTTGACTGAATCTGGCGCATCTACGTAGCGATCCGTCTCAAAATATTCGGGTGATAAGTAAAAATCTACGTAAATTAACTCAAATATTTCCTGATCGATCAGGCTGATTCCCAGATTGGCATCGTTGGTTTTTCCATGTACTGCGATTAAATCAATTGCGCGTCCATCCGGAAAGAAACTTACCAGATTAAAAGAAGTACCATCAGTATCTTCTTGACTGATTTCATAAAAAAATATATCCAGCGTATCGCGTCGGGCCAGTCTTTTACCAAAAAGATAGCTTCGTGGTCGCAGCGTGGTATCTGGCAAAAATAACCGAGCTTCCTGGTAAAGGTCATCCGATTCTGATAATACGGCGGCTTTATTCAGGGAATCTGCAAAATTTTGGAAACGGATTTTTCTCTCCTGGTAAGAGATTTCGGGAGAAGGTGGAGTAGAAATCATTATTTTTTCCTGCTTAACGGGAATAGCTTCGCCCCCACGCTGAAATAGCAAGTTGTAACAGCCGACTATGGTTAGCAGACTGACCAGTAATAGGGACGCTTTAATCATATTTATGATTTTATATATATAATCCATAATCATACCAATTAAGTATTACTTGTCTTCTTCACGATATTTATCATTTTCTAAACATTTTTTTAGCCTAAAAATTGCATACTACCAAAAAACCTTCTATACTTGCATTAAAGTTTAAATGAATAAATAAAATTTATGTTTAATTCTTTCTATAGATTTCCTGCGATGATGATGTCAACAACCAAAAGTTGCTGTTGTTGTTGCTGTATGCTAAATTAAATTCCGAAAGAATCTGACGTTTTTATAAGTAAAATTATACTTTTAAAAAAAAGCCTTTTCGGAACGACTGAAAAGGCTTTTTTTTGCCCTTTTTATTTTTTTTCAAATAAAACCTGACATGTTTTCTATAAATCTAGAGACAACCTTTGTGTGTACTGCTATCGGCTGCTGTTGTCGTTGCTGCTGTTGTTGTATGGGTATCAGAAAAATTCCGCTATAAATTCAAATATTATTTATAATAAATAATTAAAGGTCTTTGCGGTAAAAAATTACTGCAAAGACCTTTTTTCGTTTTAGTAAGTCACCTGTTTTTAATTTTTTTAATAATAAAATTGTTCTCATGAGTAAGAATCCTGATAAAAGTCAACTTGCCAAAGATTTAAAATCTGACGTTACAGAATTAGAAAATAAAATTGCAGCATTTAAAAAAGGGGAGATGCAGGAAGAGCGCTTTCGTCATTACCGTTTGACAAGGGGTGTTTATGGACAACGCCAATTGGGTGTGCATATGTTTAGAACAAAAATACCCTTTGGATTATTGACGGCGGATCAGCTGATTCGTTTGGCGGATGTTTCCGAAAAATATACCAATGGAAATTTACATCTTACTACGCGGCAAAATATCCAGATGCACTACGTAAAACTCGATGACGCCACCGCCATCTGGAAAGAACTGGGCGAGGTGGGGATTACTGCCCGCGAAGCTTGCGGAAATACCGTGCGAAATATAACGGCCTCCGCCAACGCCGGAATAGATCCCGACGAGCCTTTTGATGTTTCCCCTTACGTTTATGAAACCTTTCGTTATTTTTTACGCAATCCCATTTGCCAGGATATGGGCCGAAAAATAAAAATTGCTTTTTCTTCTAGTGACAAAGATAGCGCCTATACTTATTTCCACGATTTTGGTTTTGTTCCCCGAATAAAAATAGAAAATGGAAAAGAAATCCGTGGGTTTAAACTAGTCGTTGGTGGTGGGCTTGGAGCGCAGTCGATCATTGCCCTGACCGCCTACGAATTTTTACCAGAAGATCAAATCATTCCATTTATGGAAGCGGCCATTCGGGTATTTGATCGCCACGGTGAGCGGGAAAAAAGATTTAAAGCCAGAATGAAATTTTTGGTCAAAAAATTAGGACTCGATGGATTTCTAAAATTAGTAGAGGAAGAGAAAAAAGCCATTGCAAATGCTTCGGTAAAAATCAATCGGGAGATCATTACTGCCGCTCCTCCCGTTCCCGTTGCAGATCGTCCGGAAATAAAAATTGAAAACCAGGCGGCTTATGATCTGTGGTTGAGCACGAATGTTTTTGAGCAAAAGCAAAAAGGATTTTATGCCGTACAGATTCGATTGCCACTTGGAGATATCATGGCCGATCGTGCCCGTTTGTTTGCCGAAGTCGTGCGTAACTACGCCGCCGACGATATTCGGATTACCGTCAATCAAGGATTCGTTTTGCGTTACGTAAGAAAAAATGACCTGCCACATCTATACAAATCACTGAATGATCTGGACCTCGCAAAACCGGGATTTAATAGTATGGCAAACATTACTGCCTGTCCCGGAACCGATACCTGTAACCTGGGGGTGACCAATAGTACGGGACTCTCGACGGTACTTGAAGAAGTCATCACCGCCGAATATCCTCAGTTAATCGAAGAGTCTGAACTGGATATAAAAATCAGTGGATGTATGAACGCTTGTGGTCAGCACATGGCCGCCAATATTGGTTTTCACGGTAGTTCCATTAAAAAGAAACCACTGGTCGTTCCGGCTATGCAAGTCGTTATTGGTGGTGGTGTGGACCCGGATGGTACTCCGCAAATTGCGGATAAAGTAATAAAAGTACCTACCAAAAAAATTCCTGACGTACTGCGGTCTCTTCTAAATGACTACGACGAATCTTCAGAAAATAACGAATATTTCAACCATTATTATCGACGTCAGGGAAAAGCTTATTTCTATGAGTTACTAAAACCATTAGCGGATATTGAAAAATTGACCAAAGAAGAATTTTATGATTGGGGAGACGATGCCGATTATGTACAGGCCATTGGGGTAGGAGAGTGTGCCGGGGTCGCGTACGATGTAGTAGGAACCATTGTGAAAGATGCCGAAGAAAAAGTGGAGCTGGCCGCAGCCGCGCTGGAGGAAGGACTTTTTGCGGATAGTATTTATCACAGTTACACGGCTTTGGTTATTGGTGCAAAAGCGTTGTTATTGGCAAAGGATGTAAAATGTAATACTCAAATTGGGATCCTCAAAGATTTTGACGAACACTATATCGAGCCTAAAGAATTTCCTTTGGATCAGTCATTTAAGGAACTAGCCTTGAAGGTGAAGAAGTCAGCACCAAATGAAGATTTCGCTAAAGAATATGCCAGCATTGCTGCGGACTTTTTCCAAAAAGTATTATCCGTAAGAAGTGCGCAATTAGGGAAGGAAGGAACTGATAAAAATATTATTGATCGTTATTATAAAGCTTAAGTCTCATGATTACAACGAATAAACAACCTAAAATAACGCTCGTTGGAGCGGGGCCGGGCGATCCGGATTTATTAACCATCAAAGGTCTGAAGGCGATTCAAAAGGCGGATGTAGTAATGTACGACGCCTTGGTTGGAAAAGAAATTTTAGCGTATGTTCCCAAGTCGGCCATCCGGATTTATGTAGGAAAAAGAGCTAACGATCACCGTTATTCTCAGGAGGAGATCAATGAGTTGATGGTCCGCTACGCTTGCTTGCACGGACACGTGGTACGCTTGAAAGGTGGTGATCCATTTGTTTTTGGACGAGGTCACGAAGAGTTAAGTTTTGCGATAAACCATGATGTTGAGGTGGCCATCGTACCGGGTATTTCTTCTTGTATTGCCGTTCCTGAACTTCAGCAAATACCACTTACGTGCAGAGGTGTAAACGAAAGTTTTTGGGTCTTGACGGGAACCACCAAGGCGGGTGTATTGTCCAAAGATATTGCGGTAGCAGCACAGTCTTCGGCAACGGTAGTCATCCTAATGGGACTAAAGAAAATTAGAGAGATTGCAAAAGTTTTTCGAAAAAATGGAAAAGGAGAATTACCCGTGATGGTCGTACAAGACGGGAGTACTGAAAAAGAAAAAACTGCTTTGGGGACTATTAATTCGATTGAAAATGAAATTATAAAAAATAAAATTTCTACTCCTGCCACCATTGTTATTGGAGCAGTCGTTGGTTTGCATCCGGAATTAAATAGAGAATTAAAATTACTGGTTACAAAAAGAATAGAAAATGAGCACTAAGAAAAACCCTTTGTATCCCGTATTCCTAAAGCTGCACAATCTGCGTATGTTAATTGTGGGAGCTGGAGAAGTAGGCTACGAAAAATTATTTTTTATTTTAAAAAGTAGTCCAGATGCGAATATTACGGTAGTTGCTCCGTGGGTGTCGCCCGAATTGGAAGAGTTGTTAGCGGAAGGCAATTATAAGGTTGAAATTATCAAAAAAGAATTTGCCGTATCTGATATTTCCGGGCACGATCTGATTGTTGCAGCTACCAATATTCGGGAGTTAAATCACGAAGTTCAACGCGCAGCAAAAGCAGCTGGAAAGCTGATCAACGTGGCAGATACCCCCGAATTATGTGATTTTTATTTAGGAAGTATCGTGACGCGTGGTCCCTTGAAAGTAGCGATTTCTACCAACGGTCAATCGCCTACATTCGCCAAAAGATTCCGTCAGGTTTTGGAAGCTACATTGCCGGAAGACGTAGGTGATTTACTCGATAATTTAAAAGAAATACGAGATCAGCTAACTGGAGATTTTAATGCAAAAGTAAAAGCACTGAACGATGTTACTGCTAGTTTATTAACCGAAAAAAAAGAAAATTAACCTACCTATGTTGAACGCAAAGCAACAACTTCGTGAATGGAGTGTTGAGGAGTTAAATACTGCTTTTAAACCTCTCAATTTTAGAGAACGAATAGAAAAAATATATGAGTACTTTCCGCAGGAAGAGGTTTTGATGACTTCTTCTTTCGGTACTAAATCGGTTTTTCTATTACACTTACTACAACAGATCCGTCCGTCGCAATTAGTCTATTTTATCGATACGACATATCATTTTCCGGAAACCATTGCTTACAAGAAAAAGCTGACCGAAAAATTTGATCTTAAGGTAAAAGAGATATTGCCCAGTGAAAAAGAAAATCTGATGACGCAGCAAGATGAGTGGTGGATTCAACATCCCCGGATGTGTTGTACCGTGAATAAGATTGCGCCCCTTGATCCGATTGTGGCAAAGCATAAAGTCTGGATCAGTGGATTGATGTCCTATCAAACAGAGTTTCGAGCTCGGCTGGATGTTTTTGAACAACGGGGAGATATTATAAAATTTCAACCGTTGGTAGATATCGACGAAGGAGAATTTTTATACCACCTGGATTTACATAAACTGCCTCGTCATCCTCTAGAAAAAGAAGGATACGGTTCGGTTGGTTGTACGCATTGTACCGAAAAAGGACAGGGCCGGAATGGGCGCTGGGCGAGGGGTGGAAATAAAGAATGTGGATTACATCCCAACTTTTTCACTCGAAAGTAAATTAACCTCAAGTTTTGATATAATTTCTCAATAGGAATTGATAAAGATCAACAACTTAACTTATATTTTTTTGTTTTGAATTTGATTAATTTTGTATAAAGATTTTAAAAATGATAAAGACAGATATTTTAATTATCGGAGCAGGTCCTTGTGGATTATTTACAGTTTTTGAAGCCGGCCTTTTAAAGTTAAAATGCCATTTGGTAGATTCACTGCCACAGCCTGGAGGTCAGTTAACGGAGATTTATCCCAAAAAACCTATTTACGATATTCCTGGTTTTCCGGAAATTCTGGCGGGCGATCTAGTGGATAATCTAATGAAACAAATCGAGCCATTTAAACCCGGATTTACGTTGGGAGAACGGGCCGAACAAATAGAAAAATTAGCGGACGATAGTTTTCTACTTACTACGAGTAAAGGAACTAAAATTAACGCACCCGTCATCGCTATCGCTGGTGGACTGGGCTGCTTTGAGCCACGAAAACCGCCCATTGAAAATCTGACTAGATTTGAAGACAAAGGAGTGGAATATATTATCAAAGATCCCGAACTCTACCGTGATAAACGCGTGATTCTTGCGGGTGGGGGAGACTCGGCTTTAGATTGGACGATTTTCCTTTCGGACGTTGCCAGCGAAGTAATGCTCGTACACCGACGGAACTCTTTTCGGGGAGCACTGGATTCGGTAGAGAAAGTAATGGAGTTAGCCGAAAGTGGAAAGATAAAATTAATTACTGAAGCGCAGGCGGTTGGATTAACCGGTAACGGAAAACTAACCGATGTAGTAATTAAGCATAAAACCCAGGGAGAATTTTCTCAACCCACGGATCATTTTGTTCCGCTTTTTGGTCTCTCTCCTAAACTCGGACCCATCGCCGACTGGGGACTTTCGGTAGTCAAAAATGCCATCGAAGTGGACACCCTCGATTATAGTACCAACGTTCCTGGCATCTATGCAATCGGTGATATCAATACCTACGAGGGAAAACTTAAACTCATACTTTGTGGTTTTCACGAAGCGACTATTATGGTTCAATCTGCTTTTAAGCGTATCTATCCTGATAAAAAACTCAGCTTTAAGTATACGACGGTGAATGGAGTGGAGGGATTTACGGATTAGGTATAGATGTGCGAAAACGTAGATACGATTCATGAATCGTATCTACGTTTTCGCGCATCCACACATCAAAAAATCCACGCATCAAACAAACACTCCAATCACCTCCTCATTTTTCTCCGCCATGTCCAGGCACCATTCTATTCCACGAGAACGCGTAGTTGTATCCCGTGGAAGATCCCGTAATTGTAAGCGAATGGTGTAAGCCTGAATGGCGATACACAATTGTTCGATGAGCGCAGCGCGGTAGCCAAATGGCGTAGTACATCGATCGAAGTGCAGTCGGATTCCTTTCTTCTGCGAAAACGAAAGAATAATGGTTTGTTCTTCCGGGCCGATGACGGTGAGGGTTCTTTCCTTTTTTGGGAGCGCTACCCTTTTGACGGATTCGCCCGTAAATTCCGGAATTTTCAAGGCTTTAAAAAACCGTCCGATGAAGTAAGATTCGTAGCCGTCGAGGGTTTTGGATATTTGCTGTAAATCCTGGAAAGACTTTGACGTTTGGAAAACGGGTTCTCTGGTGGTCGACCACCAAACCGCATAATTTTTTAATGCTGGATTTTGAGAACTTAATCTAAAATGATCAAACTGTAAAGAGGTAAGCGCCGATTGTGGCGCTCGATCACCCGTCATCGGAATTTTACTTAAGTAGATCGCCCGGTATTTTTTTAAAGCCTGTAGTCTGTTACGGGCGTCGATAAATTTTGCGGCGCAAGCTTCGTTATAAATCAGGAATAAACAATAATGTTGGTCATTGATTTTTAATTTAATTGGAACTTGCAAAACGCCTTCTTCCAAAATAAAATGATAATGTACTGCCTCGACGCTGAGGGGAATTTCCCATTCTGTATATGCTTGCTGTAGCGTCTGAAGAATACGAGAAATATCAACCATTTTTTGTCCCGAAAGAACAACGTCTAGCTTCGGTAAATCAAAATTTCCAAAATTCTGATAGGTTTTATCGGTCTCGGAAGGGGTGAGAATACCCGATTTACCCTCGCATGATTGGCCAATATTTTTTAAAATCTTATTTAAAGATCGCATGGTTATGTTTTGGTTAGTATGAATGTTTTCCCAGTTTTTGCAAAATTCTAAAATAAGTTGGGGATGCAATATATTACCTTAATGTCTAATTAAATGAATTTTTTTTGAATAATTATTTTTTTAGTATTATTAAAATAGTGAATATAAACAAAATAGTTATATTGCGAATAGATTGAATGTGTAGGGTAGAGGAAATCGGGCGTTAATATTCCAAAAGTTTAATAACCCTGTCTCGGCTGCAAGCCGATGAGCAGGATTTAAACAAATCTTCTTACCTTTATGAAAAAAAGATAATGAAGAATAGATACCTGTATTGTATCCTGTTTACAACCTTCTTTATGGCCTGTCAATCAAACGAATCAAATCCTGTCTCTTCCGGCACTGTTGATGAGCAACGAATGGAGACGCCTGACATACGCTTCGGCGCTCTTTTCGAAGCGGTGCAGACGCAAGCTATTTTTCCGGATTCCAAAACTTTTGTGGATTGTACCCCAAAATTTTCTACCCAGGAAATTATGGATAACTACGATCAAGCCAAAACGGGCGAAAATTTTTCACTGAAAGCTTTCGTCACGGATAATTTTGAATTACCTAAACAATATGCTTCAGATTTTAAAACGGATACCAGTCGAACTGTCAAAGAGCACATCACCGCTCTTTGGCCCATACTTTTACGCGAACCGGATCAGCAGCAAAATAGCGGGAGTCTCTTACCATTGCCGCATCCGTACATTGTGCCTGGTGGTCGCTTCGGAGAGATTTATTACTGGGATTCTTATTTTACGATCCTTGGTTTAGAACAAGCTGGCAAAATTGGACTGATCGAAAATATGGCGGATAATTTTGCGTATTTAATTGATACCGTTGGTTATATCCCCAACGGCAATAGAACCTATTTTCTGGGGCGATCACAGCCTCCTTTTTTTGCTGCTATTGTCAACGTATTAGCTGGAGCAAAGGGAGACGAAATGTACGCTCGATATTTGTCAGCACTGGAAAAGGAATATAATTTTTGGATGTCCGGGATGACGGATTTATCCCCAGGGAATACGACCAATCGTCGGGTCGTCCGACTCCCCGATGGAATGATTCTTAATCGTTACTACGACGACCACATTGCCCCTCGTCCTGAGTCCTACAAAGAAGATGTAGAACTGGCAAAAAAATCTGGTCGTGACCCGGATGACCTCTATTTAAACCTTCGGGCCGCTTGTGAATCCGGCTGGGATTTTAGTAGCCGATGGCTCACAGATCCTCAAGATTTAGGTACCATTCATACCACCGATATTATTCCCGTTGATCTCAATAGCTTACTTTTTAATTTAGAACGTACCCTCACCAAAGCCAATCGTTTAGTGAATAACAATGAACAAGCAGAATTTTACAGCCAAAGAGCTACCAATCGAAAGCGCGGTATTCAGACCTACTGCTGGGATGAAAATCGACAGTTTTTTGTAGATTATGATTTTAAAAAAGGAGCTCCTACATCAACCCTCTCCCTAGCTGGAACCTATCCGCTTTACTTCGAAATAGCAGTCCCCCATCAAGCCAAAGTCGTTGCCAAAAATTTACGTAAAAACTTCCTGAAACCCGGCGGATTATTGCCCACCCTCAATAATACCGGACAACAATGGGATGCACCCAACGGCTGGGCACCTCTGCAATGGATGGCTTACCAGGGACTTTATAATTATGACGAAACGAAACTAGCCGACGAAATTAAAAATAATTGGCTTGCCGTCAACGAACGGGTCTATAAAAATACCGGAAAGATGGTAGAAAAATACAATGTCGTTGATATGGGACTCGAAGGTGGTGGTGGCGAATATCCCGTTCAGGATGGCTTTGGCTGGACCAATGGTATATTCCTGAAAATGCTGAAGGAGGAATAAGATTACTGGTGAGAAGAGCAAAAAATCTCCATATATTTTAAAGCCAAACACCGCAAAAACAAGCCACCCCAAGATTTTCTAGCGAAAACCAGAATCTCTCCCTTAAAAACCTTATCTTGTAGCCGCTATTGATCATCTAGAAAAAATGCGTCTAGTTAATAAAGATCAGTAACTAACCAATAGTGCCTAGTGCGTCGGGAACTAAATACCAAACACCTTATACGGCCTATTTTGAGATCACACTTCTTTACTCATCAGTCGGGTAGCTACGGCTATCCTTCTTCTTCGTGCATCGTTTGATCCCAAAATAGTTTCGCCTAAGGTATCATCTACTTTGATCCCGACGCACTAGTTAATCAATCCCCACACAAAATTCTTACAAATTGCTCCCCAACTCAAGCCACAAGCTTGCGACCAAAACAAAACTATGAATACCCTTCTCCGTCGTATCGTGATGATCGTTGCTGTAATCCTGTTGTATGGGAATACAGCAGTTGCTCAGGTAACTGGAGAATTCTGTGCCCAGGCGGAAATAACAGAACATCTTTATCTACAATATCCTACTCGACAACAAGACCAAAACGCGCTTGAATTTCAACGTGCTTCTCAATACAATAATCCATCTTTTACCACCACGACCGCGACCTATACGTTGCCGGTCGTCGTACACATCATTCAGCAAGGAAATACGGGAGATCTTCCCGATGCCGCTATTCAAACCGCTATTTCACAAGTCAATCTTGCTTTCGCTAATCAAGCACCTTATGATCCGTCTGTGGGCGTCACGACCGATATCGAGTTTTGTCTCGCTACGCGCGATCCACAAGGAAACAATACTTCGGGTATTACCCGCACTCAAAGTACTTTAACCAATGTAGATGTGAATACACAGGATCTGGATTTGAAAAATCTAATTCGTTGGGATCCGCTTCGATACATCAATATCTGGGTCGTTAACGAAATTTGCAGTGATAATAATTGTGCCGTGGCTGGTTATGCTTATTTACCCGCTTCTCATGGACAACCCGAAGATGGGGTAGTGATCGAAACTAATTTCATGGGGTCAAGTCCTGCGAATACCAGCGTACTGACCCACGAATTGGGTCATTATCTCGGGCTCTATCATACTTTTGAAGGAGGCTGTGGTAACAATGATTGTCTACTCGATGGTGACCAGATTTGTGATACTCCGCCCGATCAATCCACCGTTAGAGTTAACTGTGATGAAACGGTTAATTCCTGTAATACGGATGTTAATACGTCGGATGTAAACAATCCATTTATGGTAGATGAAAATGATATGTTTAATAATTATATGGACTACAGTAAACTGGCGTGTTATTCTGCTTTTACGTCCGATCAGGCGGACCGGATGATTTTTTTTATTGAAGGTATTAGGAACACGTTGATGAATGAAAATTTATGTTTACCTCCGTGTCCCGATCCTGTCAACGCCTCTTTTTCGGTGCCTGCTAATTTACTGGTAGGAGAGATGTTTAACTTAAATAATAGTAGTTTTGGGGCTAACGCCTACCAATGGTTTCTGGATGATATTCCATTTTCGGTGCAAGCCAATCCTGATTATGTACTCAATCAACCCGGCACTTACACCTTAAAACTAATCGCCTCCAACGGCAATAATTTTTGCGATGATTCCTTCGAAGTCATCGTATCGGTTTCTTGTGATATAAATTCTTTAATCGAAATTACCGAGCAACCTCCTTACCAAATTAATCAGGAAATTAATTTTAATCACCAATTTTTCATTAGTGCAGATTATCAATGGGAAGTCGATCAACAACCTATTTCTACTGACGAAAATTTACGCTATTCTTTTACCAGTGAAGGCCTTTACGAAATTTGTCTCATTGTAGCCAGCGATCTTTGTCGAGATACTTTTTGCCAACAAATTGCTATTCAAAATCCCACCACTTGTTTTTCTGAAATAGATACAGACGGTGATGGACTTATCGGCTGTTACGATCCCCAATGTTGCGAAAGTCCCGATTGTGCCGACAATTATTACAACGAATGTCCTATTGATTGTGAATATACACCAACCTTAACGACTTTCGATTTAGAACCAGAATGGGTTTCCACAGGAGGAAACTGGTGTGCCTATAATACGCCGATTACGGGAGATTTGGATGGCGATGGTATTCCGGAAATAATCGGTAAAAGATGCGTTGGAGCAAGTCAAGCTACTGGTGGTGCTTTTCCTAATTTACTGATTGTGGATGGTAGCACTGGACAGGTGGAAGCGGAGATCAAGACGCCTGCGATGCGTTATATGATGGATGCACCCGCCATTGCTGATGTGGATCTAGACGGTTACCCCGAAATATTTATTCAGGCATCCAGTCATCCTGATAACCTTAATTATACGGGTGGTACAATTATTAACGGAGATGTTCGACGGCGAATTCTCTGTTATAGTTTTGATGGAACGAGCTATGTAGAAAAATGGATGTCTGGGGCCATCATAGGATTTAACAATCTGGAAGATGGCAACACGATTAGCGTCGCCGACTTTAATCAGGATGGAGTGGCTGAAGTGTATGTACAAAATATGATTTTTAATGCGGTCACTGGAGTGTTGATTGTTAGCGGTGGAGAAATTGGCCACCGTGGTATGAAGACTTATGCGGGTGCTCAGTCGGTACTTCGCGGTTCCTCTTTTCCAGTCGCCGTGGATGTTCTACCCGATACAGCTTGTACGAATTGCGCCGGACTGGAATTAGTGGCCGGAGGAATGGTCTACGGAGTCAATCTCAGTAATACTAACCCAGAACTGACCATTGAACGGATCGCTCCAGGAGTAGAAGACGGCTGGACAAGCATCGCCGATATTGATCTGGACGGTGATTTGGATGCCGTGGTAACTGGTAATGCAGACGACGGTTCTACCGGAATTATTTACGCCTGGGATTTACAAACTAATGCTTTATTATACGATGTTTTTACAGTGACCACCAACTCCGGATTCATTGCACAGGTAAATATTGCCGATTTTGATGGCGATGAAAAACTGGAAATTGGTGTTTGTACCCCCTTCAATTATCGAGTCCTCAAACCCGTCAATAATCAATGGACGGTCGATTGGTCGATTACGACGGACGACTGGTCAGGACAAACGGGAAGTAGCGTTTTTGACTTCAACAATGACGGAGCCAGCGAAGTTGTTTACCGTACCGAAACAGAATTGCTCATCCTCAATGGAGCCAACGGCGCCCAGCTTGCTTCAGCTCCCTGTCTCTCTGGAACACGAGTAGAATACCCGGTTGTCGTGGATGTAGACGCTGACGGTGCCACCGAAATTATTTGTAGCTGCGCTAACGAACTCAAGTCTTTTGGCTCCGGTGGCACTCCCTGGATTTCGACCCGAAAAATTTGGAACCAACACCAATATTTTAATACCAATATCAACGATGATTTGAGAGTTCCTATCCAACAACAATCACCTCATATCGTGGGAGATAGTTTGGTGCTTAATAATTTTTTAACTCAGTATAGTAATCGCCAGTTTCCAGCTTCTGATTTGGTCGTATCTGGAGAGGTAGTTTGTGGAAGTAATAATATTCCCTATTTGAATCTTACAACGACAAATCAGGGGAACCATGCCATCTCGGAAGAGGTGTTTACTAGTATCTATTCAGAAAATCCCACCTTGGTAAATACCGTCCCCTGGATCACTACTACCATCAATGATCTATTGGAACCAGGAGAAAGTGTTAACACTCAGATCGCTATTCCAGATGGTATTTCTATTATTTATATTGTAGCCAACGACGATGATAACTTTCCCACCCCTTATGATCTTGCTTCAGATTTTCCATTTACCAATATTTACGAATGTAATTATTTAAATAATATGATTGAGGTGCCTGTTTACGATATAGCTTTAGAATTGGATTTAGGGCCGGATCAAATGGTTTGTGATAATGGGGTAGCCCAATTTTCGGCAACCGAGGGCTGGGATGAATACCGCTGGCAAGATGGACAAATGGGGTCTACTTATACGGCAACGGAGCCAGGTACGTATTGGGTGACAGCGCTTAAAGATTGTCATGAAGAAACGGATACTATTCAATTAATTTTGGATGAAAATACCGTAGTCGATCTTGGACCGGACACCACCCTTTGTCCAGGTATCAGTTTAGAAATTTCGTTAACGGGATTCGACACCTACCAATGGTCTCCGGAAGTGGGGATCGATTGTACTACCTGTGAAACCGTAGTGATTTCGCCCGAAGCAGCAGAAACCTACACGGTGATTGCGCGCAATGCTGATGGGTGTTATAGTGTGGATTCGATGGTAGTAAATCGTTCAATTCCGATGATGACGGAGATGACGGTGACCATTTGTTCAGATCAAATGTTTAGTTTCGAAGGAGTTGATTTGTCTCCGGGAGCGATTCAGACATTTACGTTAACCAATCAATTTGGCTGTGACTCATTGGTGCAATTATCGGTGAAAGACAATGGGGATACCGGATATTCTCAGTCCGTGGATACCGTAGCTTGTAATGGAAGTACTTTATTTTTAGAAAATAAAATGTTATTACCCGGTGCAGATACTCTTTTTCATTATAATAGTATTACTGGCTGTGACTCAACCATCCGGATTCGGATAATGGAGTTGCCATTTTATTTTATCAATGAAGACGTCAACCTTTGTGCCGGAGAGACGGTTTTTCTGGACGGAGCACCACGTGGTAGTTCTGGAATTTTTACCGAAACCTATACCAGTATCTTTGGCTGCGATTCGATTATGGAATACAACCTGACGGTCGCTGAACCCATTCGGATTGGAGTAGAGTCCACGCCGAGTTGTCCTGATAACTATACGGGGAGTATTGTTACCACGGTCGGGGGAGGTTTTGCGCCGTACACGACCACGGTAATGAACAATGGAAATCTTGTGGAACAATTGGATCAACTACCCACTGGATTATACGAATTGGCCGTAACCGACGCACAAGGTTGTACCGAAACCTCTACCTTTGTCCTGGAAGAAATTCTCCCTTTGTCGTATAGCTACGAAGTGACGGATGTAAGTTGTTATGGAGATGCCGATGGGACCATACAAATGGATAATAGTTTATCCGGAATACGATTTAGCCTGGATGGACAAAACTTTTCTACCAATTCTAATTTTTTCAATCTGTCCGCCGGAGATTATATTGTATTTGGACAAGACGAATTTGGTTGTATTTCGGAAACCTTTGTGATTGTAGATACGCCCGATCAATTGTATCTGGCCGTCTCTCCGGATACCAGTATCGTCTTGGGTTGTCCCGTAGAACTGACAAGTTCTACCAACGCCGAAGGTACCATTTTATACCAATGGGAATCGGAGGTGGATATGATCTGCGACACCTGTTCAGTGACACTCACCCGTCCTTATTTTACCACCAATTACCAACTGCTAATCACCGACGAAAACGGCTGTACCGCCACGGATGCTACCACCGTTACCGTCAACAAACCCCGTCCTATTTATATTCCCAACGCCTTCAGTCCCAACGGTGATGGAGAGAACGATGTCTTTATGATTTATAGTGATAAAGAAGTCGAAGAAGTTCTCAGTTTGCGAATCTACAACCGCTGGGGTGCCCTTGTTTTTGCCGATCAATCCTTCGCTCCCAACGATCCCGCCCACGGCTGGAATGGATATTTTAAAAATGAAAAAATGAATCCTGGCGTATTTGTCTACATCGCAGAAGTCTTGTTTTTGGATGGTGTGACGGTGCAGTTTTCGGGAGATGTAATTTTATTACTATAAATATTTTTTCTGTTTTTCATTTTTGGAATACCTCATTCTTTATCTTGAATCAATTAAGGATAGTTTTTTGATTATTCTAATGCATTACAAAAAAAACAACCTGAATTGCCTGCAGTCCGCCCTCACCAATTAAAGAGCGCCAATTGTCCGCCCATCGTCCGCCTATCGAAAGCCAAACCCGTTAGCAGGGAAAAAGCCAAACATGCTAAAAGAGCCCCCTACCGTATCAACTCAATCCACCCCTTCAAGATCTCCGGATTCTGCCGCACCCCACTCACCCGACTCTCAAACACCCGACAAGAATAATAGTAGACCCCTTCGTTTAAATCCTTTCCATTCAGATTCTTTCCGTCCCAATTCAAATCCGGGTTATTCGTTTTAAAAACCAAATTCCCCCATTTGTTAAAAACCTGAAAATCTACACTCTCCACAAAACGATAAGGAAACGGAATAAACCGCTCGTTCGCATCATCCCCGTTAGGCGTAAAAACATTAGGTAGATTATACTGCGGACAGTTATCTACACAAACAATTTCACTAAAAGCACTTTCATTGTTAAAAGTGTCAATCGCCGTGACGCCGTAGCAACCCGCGATCCCAAAATCCGGTTTGTGCGAAAAGGTCGTATCCGTTGATAAATCCGTCGAATAAATTAACCCCAAATCGCCGCCTTCCCGTTCGGAAAAATAAACTCGGTAACCCACCACGTCATCCGTTTCAGGACAAATAAAGTTAGGATTTTGCCAAATCAGTTCGTTGATAAAATCTGATTCGGGAAAATCTGCTTCTACTTCGTCACATAAATTTCCTACCACTAAAATTGGTGGACAAGGCGGTACTGTATCCAGTGGCGTTCCACAGTTTTCCTGGGATAAATTAAAAAGCGGAGATTTAATCCTTGAGATATTAAAACTTCCTTCACTCTCTATTCGGTAACAATATTCCTGACCGTTTAACAATCCGGTATCCGAATAACTGCGTTGATCTGTACTATCAATTAGGACAAACATATTATTCTCAAAACGGAAAATCCGGTATAGAAAATTATCCCAGGGCGTCGCCTCGTTCCAGGAAAGAATATTAGTATTGTCCGTCGCCGCTACGTTGATATACACCGAAGAAGCCGTTGGACTAAAATCAATTGGCTCCGGTTCGTTATTAACATAAAAGCCCAATCGATATGTATAAGCATTATCGGTGGTGTTTAGACCTGTATCTAGAAAAGTAGTATCTATAGCCTGATAAAAATTTTGGGCAGTAAAAGTGGCACCCGGGACCAGTTCAAAACCCGTACTCGAATTACCCGTTGCGCGCCAGAGTTCGTACACGTATGGCCCCGGATTAATCAGCGTATCCAGATCACCTGGATCGGGAGTAGACCAGATCACCTGGATGGTTCCGTTATTGGTATCGGTGGACTGTACGCTTACATTGGTCAGCAGCGGAATATCCCGATTCAGTTGTACACAAACTTCCTCGGAAGGCAAGCTCTCAATCCGGTTAAACTCAAAACCACTAGGAGTCAAGCGGGAGAATTCGGCTAAAATTCGGTAGCAATACGTCAGTCCTCTTTCTACTTCAAAATCAATATAAACATACCGATCGCCATCGGCATCCTGTACCGTTTGCGGTGTAATTTTGGTATATCCTTCTCCGGCGAGTCCCGTCACGCAAGTATCAATAGGGAAATTATTGCTGTTAATTCTTCGCCAAACAGTAAAGCCCCGGAAGTATTCGTTGGCCGCGTCTTCACATACGTAAGGATTTTTCCAACTGATCTCCACCTGTCCGTTATCCGGAATCGCAGCTACATCTTCCGGCGCGGGGCCGACTACTTTTATTCGAACAATTTTCAGGGTTGATAAAAATGAAGTATCACCACTGGTCTGATCAATTGTCACGGGAAAATTATCTGCCGATCGAAAAATAATCGTATAAAATTGATCTTCGATATGTTCGCATTGCGTTTGCCAACGGAAGGTGCGCGTGAGGGGTTGTCCTTCGTAAAAATGAGCTTCGTCAAAAGTGGCAGGACTGAGATCTAATTCAAAAGGACCACCCGTGGCCGTTAGATTAACGAGTTGGTCTAATTCCATTTCGGGCGCCGTGGCCGTTACCTCAAATTCAATTAGCTCGCCAGCAACCACACAAATTTCTTCTTCTGTTTCGATTACGGGTGGAAGATTATCACAGGTTTCAATCAAAATTTGTAAATCACGAATCAGCGTATCGATTGGATTTCCATCCCGGTATTCGATGATGTATAGCGCGATATTATATTCACACTCTTGCTGCGGACTAAACCAAAAAAAGTCACCCGTTTTTTCGTTAAAAGTAATATTGTTATCAGGACCAGGTTGAATTTCATCCGGAAATTTATAAAGTGGAACCGGTGAATTAGGAGCCTGTAAAGGAACGATTAATCGGTAGGCGAGACTATCGCCATCAATATCGTAGGCGTTGGGGTTATGCTGAAATGGTTGTCCTACACAACCGATATCAATCGGAGCCTGTAATAGAATAGGAGAATTATTAGGTGCTTCAAAAGTTTGGTTAAAGAGCGTAACGGTCGTTTGTAAATGAAAAGAAACGTTATCCGGGCTGGCTCCGTTCACATTACAAATCTGGCCATTTCGGTTTTTATCATTCATACTAATCACAAAATGGCCGAGGCTGGGGTAAGTATGTGTTCCTTTGTAAATATTTATTTTGGTATCATTGGCGAGCGGTTCTCCATTGGGAATTCCGCCGACCAGTGGACCATTAATACGCTCCAGAATATCGCTGGTACCATCTCCCCACGTCACTTCCAGTTCGTTTCGGTCGGCGTTGGTACTACTGGTTTTGGTGTAGGTCGTAATGGTTATTTCAATCGTTTGAGGTCCAATTTGGATATAAGTAATCTCTCCGGCCCGGTTATGGGTTGCCAATAGTCCAACCTGATAAAATAGTATAAATAAGAAAAATAAGGGTAATTTTAATTTCATGTTTTAATGGTTAAATGGACAAAACTCGGGGTATTTAAGCTGTTTTTGTCCCTTGCCGCAATAGAATAAAAATTAAATGGAGCCGATTTTATACTAGAACGTACGTAAAAATAACGAAATTGATCCGGCTTTAGTTTGTCTCTTATTTCTAAAAAGTAAGATATGAGACGCTTTATAAAAATAGACATTTTCTTAAAAAAAGAAAAACTGTCAAAATCATTACCTTACTTCGGGTTTTCTACCTATTTTTGACCATATTGTTAAACACACTATAATGTCAATTCAAGCAAACAGCGCATACCTCTACACATAAAAAAATTCCTATGTCTCAATCAACTCATACACAGTCCTTCTCTTTATTAACCGATTTGGATATCCATCTTTTTCGGGAAGGAAAACATTATCGACTTTATGACAAATTGGGAAGTCATATAGTGGAACATAACGGGGTGACAGGGACTTATTTTGCAGTTTGGGCACCAAATGGACAAAGTGTAAGCGTCATTGGTAATTTCAACGGCTGGAACCGACACGCTCATCCATTAAATGGTCGTCCGGACGGATCAGGAATCTGGGAAGGATTTATTCCTGCAATTGGTCACGGTGAAGTATATAAATATGCGATCACCGCTCCCAGTGGCCGTCAACTTGAAAAAGGCGATCCATTCGCTCGACGCTGGGAAAATCCTCCACATACAGCTTCCGTGGTCTGGAAACTGGACTATAAATGGAAAGATAAAAAATGGATGGCGGCCCGAAAAAAGAAAGCGGGAAAACCACAACCTTACTCCGTCTACGAAGTACATCCAGGATCCTGGAAAAAATATGCGATTGATCGTTCGCTCAGTTACCTGGAAATGGCCGATCAGTTGGTGGCCTACGTCAAGGAAATGAATTATACCCACGTGGAATTTATGCCCGTCATGGAACATCCTTACGGGCCCTCCTGGGGATACCAGTTGACTGGATATTTTGCGCCGAGTGCGCGTTTTGGTACGCCGGAAGAATATATGCAAATGGTCGATTCCTTTCACCAGGCAGGGATCGGGGTTATCCTCGATTGGGTGCCCTCGCATTTTCCGGAAGATGCGCACGGGCTGGCCGATTTTGACGGAACGCACCTCTATGATCACTCGGATCCACAGAAAGGATTTCACCCGGACTGGAAGAGTTGTATCTTTAATTATGGTCGTCACGAAGTGCGTAATTTTTTAATTTCAAATGCGCTTTTTTGGTTAGACGTCTACCACGCCGATGGATTACGGGTGGATGCGGTGGCTTCGATGCTATATCTGGATTATTCGCGCGAAGAAGGACAGTGGATTCCCAACGAATTCGGTGGAAACGAAAATCTGGAAGCGATCTCTTTTCTAAAAGATTTCAACGTCGCTGTTTATCAGGAATTTCCCGATGCGGTGACGATTGCCGAAGAGTCAACTTCATTTAGTGGCGTGTCCGCACCAGTGTACGCAGGAGGACTGGGATTTGGTCAAAAATGGATGATGGGCTGGATGCACGATTCCCTGAATTATTTTGCCCGTAATCCCATTTATCGGTCTTTTCACCAAGATGACTTTACATTTAGTTCCGTGTATGCTTTTAGTGAAAACTTTATGTTACCTCTTTCTCACGATGAAGTCGTACACGGAAAAGGGTCGCTCATCAGCCGGATGCCCGGTGACGAGTGGCAGCGCTTCGCCAATCTACGGACGCTCTACGGATACATGATGACGCATCCGGGATCGAAGTTGATGTTTATGGGTGGAGAATTTGGCCAAACGACCGAATGGAATTTTGAGCAAGGGCTCCAGTGGTGGTTGTTGGATTATGAATACCACAAAGGAATAAAAAGACTTTCTGCCGACCTAAATAAACTATATCGGGATACGCCCGCACTTTACGAGCAGCAGTTTAGTCCCGAAGGATTTCAGTGGATCGATCACGGAGATCACAAAAATTGTGTCGTTGTTTACCTCCGTAAAGGACTGAAAAAATCCAAAGATATCGTGGTTGTTTGTAATCTCACACCCGTCGTACACGAATCCTATAAAATTGGGATTCCAGGTGGAAAAAAATGGCAGGAAATCCTAAACACGGACGCTACGCAATATTGCGGTAGTGGTCGATTGAATGGAGGAGACCTGGTGCCGATCAAAGAAGGATGGCAAGGACAAGAACAGCATTTGGTCCTGGATTTAGCACCCTTGGCAGTGATGGTTTTGCAAATGGAGAGGTAGCTTTTTTATAATCCTATTAGATAGACTTTTTATCGTAGTAGCTTATTAGATTTCGAAATGAGCGTAGGTCCTGCCTGCAAGCGTAAACTATTATTTGTCTACCAATTTGAAACAAACTGGTCCTGATCTTTATTTCTTCTCGAACACTCATCTACCTAAAATTAGAATATACTAACACACTTGTGCTAGTATATCGTACAGACAAATTCCAGTATTTGGGAGTAAGAGACGTTGAACATAACGGATGTACAGGTGAATCAGTAGGCCGTATTGCAATATAGGTAGTGTCTAGTCAAGTGTGTCATTTAGGATCGTTTAAAAAATAAGTTATAAAGGTTTGAGTTGATTATTTTGCGGCTAATCGAGTCCATAAAAAACGATTTATGCCGAGCATAATAGCTTGCCTCGGCTTAAAGCC
>Ga0209187_1001681_pt1 | contig 24272 bp, 30 predicted proteins | sample BantaG_FD_187430 | JGI IMG/M metagenome (GOLD analysis project Ga0209187, IMG submission 187430) | Marine algal microbial communities from Bantry Bay, Ireland - BantryBay_4 metaG (SPAdes) (version 2) | ecosystem: Host-associated > Algae > Red algae > Unclassified | place: Bantry Bay, Ireland...
CGACGCCAGTTTGTTTTCATTCCCTTCGGATTACCGTTTTCCTATCGTGTATGTTGCTGGTATTCTTGGCTTTGAATGGCTGCAACGACACAAGGTTTTCGCGCTTGATATTGCCTCTTGGCATGTGATTTTACGCTGGGGCATGTACATCGTACTCGTGTATTTGATTTTGTTTTTGGGAACGGGCAAGCCGCAGTCGTTTATTTATTTTCAGTTTTGACCACGTAAAACGATTTTGCAAATCGTTCTCGCACATACATGACGATTTGTAAAATCGTTTTACGGTTAAAATTTGCTTATTTTGAGAAAATTGACGAATTTACAGTAAAGTAAGGCGACATATTCAACATTCACCTCATTCAAAATTAATTCTATGGTACAAGTTGCAGAAAATAAACTGACGGAAGTCTATAAGACGAAAGATACGGTTTATGCCCGAGTTCTTGAAATTACCGAGCATTTTGTGTTTGCTTCATGTCTGATTAATGAAGCAGAGAGAAAACTAAAACGAGTCAGATATAATAAAGATGTATTGAGTGAATTGGGTTTGAAAGTGGGTGATATTGTGGAGGTGACGGTATTCACGAAGCCCGGAGAAATCAAATCTACTTATACGAAAAATACTGAAGAGGAGGTACTCAAAAAGTTTGAGTTGGAGAGAAATGGAGAAGATCCTTTTAAAGACATAGATTTCTCAAAATTCATACAGCCTCTTCCAAATGAAATATGAAAATTACCTTTAAAGACGTAGGGCAGGGCGATTCAATTATTATTGAATTGAATCGTGACGACGGCTATAATCTTGGAATCATTGACTGTAAAAAATATAATGGTACTAATCCTGTTGTTCAATATCTGATGGATAATAATGTCAAAAGTATTCTTTTTGTTATTCTTTCCCACCCGCATAAAGACCACTATTCAGGTCTGTTAGAGTTGCTCGAATTTTGCAAAAAAAAGGACATTAGCATCAAATATTTTGCTCATACTGCTAATGTCAACCCTGTTTATTTCAGATGGTTTGAAGTTGATGATAATGCAACTCTTTTAGCTAAAATAATTACTAAATCTATTGAATTACTTGATAATAAACTTATCAAACATGTTGGTTATCCCTACAAAGATTGGGGGATTTCATTAGGTTCGGATTCTAATATGATTAGTCTTTCACCTTCTGACGAGGAGTTGAGAAGATATTATAAACAAGTCAAATTATATAAAAATATCAGCCCAAAAAAATGCAGCCAAGCCGCCAACCTACTCAGTACAGTTTTAAAAATTACACACAAAGATTCCTACATTCTACTTACTTCGGATGCTGAAAAGACCACCTTCGAGCGACTGCATACGACTTGTATGGATGACTACCTCAATGATAAATTAACGCTTTGCCAAATTCCACATCATGGTTCTTTGACGAATCATTATGGTCATTTTTGGAATGATTTACAACGTTCTGTCAACTGCCCTGCCGTAGTTTCTGCCGGAGAACATGGTAGCTATAATCATCCCGAAATTCAAGTCATAGAAGGTTTTGACCGAATGAACTATAAAGTTCATTCTACGAACCACGTAAATGGAATGGCTGATTTTATTCTCCAAATAAAAGAACAAACATTAATAGGAAGGTTCGAAGCACATGATGAATTTTTGGACGATGATAATATCGAAGCCGACCAAACTTTCACCTTCATCGAAGGACAAGTACAAGAAATTATCTAACAATACAAATTAAACCGTTAATCATTATCACCATGCAATTAAAATTTAAAAATATCACCCCTGAAATCTATTCAAAACTCAAGCACGTCATGGGAAAAATGGGCGTTGAGATGGAAGGCGAAAGCGGCGATATTTCCACAAAAGGCGTCAAAGGCAATTACGCCCTCAATGCTGAGGATGAAACGCTTGAAATTGCCATCACCAAAACACCGATGTTGATGCCAAAAAAATTGATAGCCGGACAAATCAAAGACACCGTTACTAAAATGGGCGGTGAAGTTATCGTATAAAAAAACACATGTAAGAACCTAGGGACAGGGCATGCCTGTCCCTACGTTTCTACATGTGGGGCTTGAGTACCCTTGGTGGTAAAATTTCTCACAAAATTAGTCTTATTTACAGTCATCTGCATCGTCATTCCTGAAATGGCGATGCGCCTGTTTATGCCCAAAATCAGCCACCACCAAACCATCGAAAAAGCCGCTCGACTATTTCCGAAAGTTACGAAAAACACCATCCTTTTCATCGGCGACAGTCGCATCGAATGGGGTATCAAACCCGACATTATCGAAGCGCAAACGGGCAGCCCGACCATCAATCTCGCTATGCCCAGCAGCAATGGTTTGGATGTACTGGAATACTTGAAGAAAGAGAAAATTTATCCAAAAAAAATCATCGTCGGCGTCAATCATTTCTCCCCGACTTGGCGCAATTTTAAGCGAATAAAAAAGTGGGAAAATAGTCGTTTGGAAAACGTACAACTACAAACTGCGTATTGGTTCAAACAACATTCTTTTTTGTATGAAAAAAAATCAATCAACGAATATCGCGCAGGCAATCCACCGTTTTTTTTACAGCATAATTATGATAAAAAAGGCGGTGTAATCGTCAAAGAACGAGGGAATTACGAAGAAAGGCAAGCCTTTCAATTAGAATGGTTTAATAAGCAAGTTGAGAAATTTAATTTGGATTCGCTTGTACACACATACTCGCGTGACATGGATGCACAGGTACGACATTTTCGCGAAAATGGTTCGCAAGTTTACGGCTTGGTGATGCCGGTATGTGAGGATTTGCAAGCCTTAGAAAATTCAAGTGAAATAGACAGCATTTTTTCCGAAATTAGCTTTACACAATATTTCAATTATCAAAAAAAATATGCCAATAATTCGGAAGAAATTTATGCGGATTGTTCGCATTTGACGCCGCAAGCGGCGAAACTCGTAACGGCGACTTTAGTCGCCAAGTTGTCACTCGGCGACTGAAGTCGCCAGTACGAGCAAACCATGCTCCACCAGCGTCTTCACCACCTCCAAAATCTCCGAAACAGGCTGACCACTACGCCTTACAATATCAATCAAATCATGCTTTCCGTCGGCAAGGTTCAGCGTCCACATCATCGCGCCTACACGTAGGCGAGTGGACGTGTCCGAACCAAGATTTGGATAGAGTCCGCGCTTACCAAGTTGCGGTTCGCAATGCGGCATTTGATTGACGTAAAAAGCGTTAGCTTCCAATAATTTGATGATATCCAAGAGGCGTAAAACAGACGTTTCCATCGCTTCAAAAGAAATAAAATCTTTATTATCTGCCGAAGTATGGTATTCAGGGTAATTGTAATATCGCGTTCGCATCACCGACCCCATCGGCAAGTCAAAATGCGGCGAACAATACTGCCGTTCATCGCTTCCGAGTGGAAAAAAATCTTCTGCATGACAACCGATTTTTGTTTGTGCAAGAACAGTTTCGGCGGCACGGTCAGCGAGCGAAGTCAGTTGGCGACTTCTTTTATAAGTGAATTTTCCGGCATCGCCAATGCAATTCAAAACATATCCGGCGCGGAGTTTTTCTTTCAAATGTTCGCCATGTTGCGAGAGGTAATAAATCGCGCCGATTGTTTCCGGCAGAAAAGCAAAACGATAAGTATAGCGTGTCTTTCCGAGTGCTTTAATTGCCTGATAAAGAAAGGCTTGCACCAACGGACCGCTCAATTCATTATTCGCCATCGAAGGGTGACAGATATAGGTCGAAAACATAATTTCTTCCTCCGTTTCGCCCTCAATCACCGCATCCGCAATCGTCATAGAACCGTTTTTATCCAAAGTCGAATCAATAAAAACCTCGTATTCGCCATCGGGCAGCGATATCAACAGATTATGCGTCAGACAAAATCCCCAACGCTCCTTATAATACGAAGTACGGTACGGAATCCAATCAGGATTATCGGGCAGCGAGTAGAGATGTGGCTTCAATTCTGCCAGCGACATTTTCGCATGTATCGGCGTAGAATATCCCAATAAATGCAAATTATTTTCCCGAAAATCGACGACGATATTACCGTTTGGGTCTTTAATCCACGCTTCGCGGGCGTTCCATTCGGGCGGTACATTCCAATCAAAACACGCCGTTCCGCTTGGTATTTCATGCACCTTCAAGTCCACCAATTCAGAGAGAATACGGAGCGATTCGCGGTTGCCCTCGCCCGTCAAGCTGCGATTGAGTGACCATAGGCGGTCAAAGTAGTGTTCGAATTGTTGTTGCATGGGGTAAAGTTAGGGATTTTTGTGACTCGAAATTCGTATATTCGTGATTCGTGTACATATAAAAAATGGAAAGCTATTATGGAAGCAATTCAAACAAAAGATAAAAACATCCTCCGCATCACAGATATTCTCGAACAAATCAAGGAACTCAATAAAATGATTGACTTGCACAAAGGCGATGCAGGAAGCTCCTCTATGCTAAGTAAGTACGAATATATGAGAAGTGAATTTGTAGAGGAATTGAAACCACTCTTAAAGGATTTTCAAATTACCATTGATGTGGCTTAAACCATCGGAAAAACATAATAATTCAAATCACATGAAAGAAATCACCACCCTCCAAGTCCACAAAAAAGAAAACTACGCTATCATCCAGCTCGACAATGGCAAAGTCAACGCCATCAACACACCTTTACTGTTGGATATTCGCAAAACATTAGAAGGATTGGACGCTGACCAAAGCGTAAAAGGCGCGATACTCGCAGGACGCCCCAACGCATTTAGTGCAGGATTGGATGTCATGAGCCTTGCGACGATGGACGAAGCAGAAGGCGTCCATTTTTGGGAATCCTATATGTACGTATTGCAGGCATTGGTCAAATTTTCCAAGCCATTGGTCTGCGCCATCACGGGCTACGCCCCTGCCGGAGCGACGATACTGACCCTCTGCACCGACTACCGCATCATGGCGAAAGGCGCGAAACACGTCGTCGGTATGCACGAATTTAAAATGCACATGCCAATCCCCGAAATGCTTTGCGATGTCTATGCCTATCATTTGGGCGAAATTCAGGCGTGGAAAGCCGTCCAACAAGCCAAGTTATTCAACAGCGACGAAGCCCTAAAAATTGGCTTAGTCGATGAATCCGTAGCAGCCGAAGAAGTCTTACCAAGAGCCGAAGCCTACCTAAAAGAACGAATGATTACCTTTCACAAAGTATTTGCATCCACCAAAAAATACCTTAGAAAAGAACTCTACAAAACCGTAGTCGATAGAGACGTAACCGCAATCGCCAAACAAACCATCGAGTTCAACAAAAACCCCGAATTACAAGCCAAAGTCGTAGAATTTATGATGTCATTGAAGAAGAATAAGTGATTAGTTTATTGAGTTTACGATGTTTATAAGGTTATGCCTTGTTCGATTATCAATTTTACATTTATCACTATTAGACTATATTGAAACAGAATTAATTGTAATGTGTATTTTTATTTTAAACAAAAATATACACTACTCCACTACAAACATTATACATTAACCATTAATCATTAAAATATGGAAGCCTATATATACGATGCCGTCAGAACCGTCAGGGGAAAAGGCAATAAAAAAGGCGCACTCAACAGCATCACGCCTACCGAATTAGCTCGTCAAGCACTCGTTTCACTCAAACAACGCAACGACTTTGACACCACCAAAGTCGAAGACGTCATACTCGGCTGCGTTGCCCAAGTCAAAGACCAAGGGGTAAACATCGCCAAGTCAGCCGCCCAAGAATCCGGCTACGGCGACCACCTCTGCGGCGTTACGCTCAACCGCTTTTGTGGCTCAGGACTCGAAGCCATCAACCAAGCTGCCGCTTATGTCCGCGCCGGATTCAGCGAGTTATTGGTTGCCGGAGGAGTAGAAAGCATGTCGCGCGTACCGATGGGTTCTGATGGCGGTGGATTCTTGATGGATCCAGCCCAAGCCATACCCGGAAAAATGGTGCCGCAGGGCATTTCTGCCGACCTCATCGCCTCCAAATACGGCTACTCGCGCAGCGATGTGGACGCATTCGCCTACGAATCCCAAATGAGAGCCACCCAAGCCGAAAAAGACCAACGATTCAAATCCAGAATCTCCGTCGTGGACATCAACGGACTCACCGTACTTGGCACCGACGAAAACATCCGCCCATCCACCACAAAAGAAACCCTCGCAAACCTCAACCCATCCTTCGAGATGATGGGCGAAATGGGCGGATTTGATGCCGTTGCGATAGACAAATACCCCGAAATAGAAGCCATCGACCACGTCCACCATGCCGGAAATTCCTCTGCCATAGTGGACGGTGCAGCCGTCACGCTCGTTGGCACAAAACAAATCGGCGAAGCGATGGGCTTAAAACCCCGCTTCAAAATCCGTGCGGCAGCCGTCATCGGCACTGACCCCACCATAATGCTCATCGGACCAGCCCCGGCATCCCGAAAAGCACTCAAACAAGCCGGCATGAACGTCAGCGACATCGACCTATTCGAGGTCAACGAAGCCTTCGCAGCCGTACCGATGTTCTTCATGGAAAGCATGGGCGTTGACCATTCCAAAATCAATGTCAATGGCGGCGCAATCGCCCTCGGACACCCACTCGGTGCCACAGGCTGCATGCTCACCGGCGCACTCATGGACGAGTTGGAACGACGTGACCTCAACACCGGACTCATCACCCTCTGCATCGGCGGCGGCATGGGCATCGCGACCATCATTGAGCGAGTGTAGCGTAGCGCGATACTTCCAGTTCGCGTTCCTTATGATGGAGGGTGTTCTTGATTTTTTTTCAAAAAAAATTGACTTTTATTAACCAATAGCTTAATTTTGTGTGGATTTTGCATATGGACGAAACTATAATATAGTTTCTCGTGGGAAGATATTTGTTAATCAAAAAAATATCAATGAGAGGAAAGAAGAAGATTGGTGTAGAAATTACGGCGAGTACAGACAAATCGAAGATAATCTACGTATGTCTTGATGGAATTGGGGAAATTTCTAAAAAGATTTTCAGAGAAAGAGAAAAGAAATTTAGAATGGTCGTTGAGTGTATTTTTCGCGATCAAACGAACAGAGACATATACGAAAAATACGCTAATTATAAAGGTACCGCCGCTATAAAATTATCTAAAGGAAAGGAAAACTTTAGAATTTATTGCAAAGTGGAGAATGACACAGATGAAGAAAATAATATTATACAGCGCATTGTTCTTGTAAAATTACACCACAAAAAAGACCAGAAATTATCAAAAAAAGAGATAAATATTCTTGAGTCTATTCAAAATAACGAGTATGAGTACAAACAATGGTATAAGCCAACTTAGAGGTGTTTTTCAAGAAAAAACCTTTGAAGAAGAAGTCGAATTTGAGACAAGTATGCTTGCTATGGCATTTTTAAGTAATATTGAAAAAGAAGCTGAATTAAAAGGCATAAAAAGAAAAGAATTAGCTGAAATGGTGGGTACATCTGCCAGTTATATCACGCAAATATTCAGAGGAAATAAGACACCGAATTTAAAAATTCTCACCGCACTTGGTCTGGCTGTCGGCAAAAAGTTTTATGTGCAATCCGTAGATGATATTCAAGAATTCAACAATCAACAGAAGTAGCAAATACGGGTGTAGCGTAATGCCTCCGACTGGCACCCGTAGCACAATGCGTCTCGCTTGTGCAGGTAGTACGCGGTGCAAGCGAGACGCATTACGATACGAAATTTTTAAAATATTATTTTTATTAATTCAAAATACTTTACTAAAAACATTCAACCGACCAAAGAAACCCAAAACACAAAACCATGCTCAACTGCCTCTTAATCAGACCCAAACAACCACCGTCTATCAACTCATTCAATAGACAAAAAAGAACCCGCTTGACTAGCGAACTTCAAACAGCATTTGAGACATTTCAGGATGACGCTACGGCGGTGTTGTCGGGTGATTTGTATGGTATCATTTATTATTTTCATCGCGAAGTCAAAAAAGGTAATCAAGTAGATGCGGACAATATCAGCAAGCCCGTATGGGATAGTTTGAAGAATGTTATTTATACTGATGATGCACAGATTAAGCTGCGGATAGCGGGTACGTATGACCTCACAGAGAACTATTACGAAAATCTCAACGTTAAGAATTTATCACAAGATATACGGAAAGCCTTTAACGAGGCATTTGTTAAAGAAGCACATATTTTGTATATTGAATGTGGAAAATTAGAAGACAAAATGTATCAATTCAATCTAAAATCATGAATATAAGAAAACATACATTACAAAAATATCTTCGCAGCATCGCTATCGACCAATTGACGGAAGATTACGAAGCCAAAGGCTACGAAGTATTCAGAGACTACCCCATAGGTGAAGGATTCATGGCAGATTTACTCGCCCGAAAAAATGGTGAAGGTATTGTATTTGAAGTAAAATCACCGAAAACACCCGCCTCAAAACTCGAAAAATTCGGTGCGCTCAACAAATTCACGAATGACAATGATTACAGACTTCAACTCGTGGTAGCCGGACCGCCCGTTGAAAAAGACATCAACTTTCCCGAAGTCGAAACCCTACTCGATCACCATTTCAAAAACGACGAACTCCGCAAAATTGCCAAAATAGCCAAAGTCACTTACGAGCGTATTGATTTTGTAGAAATCAGCGAACTACACTTCCGCGAAACCGGTGAGATACAAATCATCGGCTATGGTGATATGGAAGTCGAACTCGACTTTGGAGATGAAATCAGCCCCGATGTTTTTCCCTTCAAATTCGATATTGTAATTGCTTATAATAATGATAATAAATTAGAAATCAAAGAAATGCACCAAATGGAATTTAATACTTACGATTACGAACCGCAGTTAGAAAAAGTTTAAACGTACTGACGACTTTAGCCGTCAAGTGTGTGTTTCTGCGAGACGGTTGAAACCGTTTGTACGGAGCAACATTCGATATCCAAACCTTATTTAGCGAGAAAGTAATGCGATAAATAAAGTACATTTGAATAGGACACGATGTTGAATATTTTTTTGATTGAACAAATAAAGCGACACTGCCAAAAAGGGTTGATAATGATACTTTTGTAATGTTTTTTACAGAAAATTAGAGCAACCGCTTTTTCCATAAAAAAATAAAAAATCGCGTTTGTATCGCGTCTGTCCTGATGAAAATTGAGTTGGTTTTGCAAGCGCGTAGCGTTGGTACTATTTGTAACGGCGAATCTCCCTCAAATCGAAAAAGGCGCATAGTGTCGTCAGCTTTAGCTTTAGATTTTAATGGTGTTGCAACTACAAAATTAAAGGCTGACATTCTAAAATCACACAAATGAAAAATACAAAAACTGACCTATACGAACTCACCACCGGAACAGACGGCATTGCCATCTTTTCCATCAATCAAATAAACAACCCCACCAATTTATTCAGTACAGAATTTATACAAGCCTACATAAAGGTCGCACAAGAAGCCATTGCGGACGAGCAAATTGTCGGCGTCATATTGACCTCCGGGCGAAGCATGTTCATGCCCGGTGCCGACTTGCGCGAACTCAATAAAATGAGTGGCGATGTTGCCAATCGCTTTGCCGGAATGATGGACATGCACCGACAATTCAGGTCGATAGAAACCGGTGGCAAACCCTTTGTTGCGGCGATAAACGGCACGGCAATGGGCGGTGGTTTAGAACTCTGCCTGACCTGTCACCATAGAATTGTATTGAATAATATTAAAATAAAACTCGGTTTCCCTGAATCCAAAGTCGGATTGCTGCCCGGCGGTGGCGGCACGATAAAAGCACCGTATTTGATGGGCATTCAAAACGCATTGATGTACCTCATGCAAGGCAAAGAAGTCCGTCCGCCGCAAGCGGTCAAAGATGGTTTGGTCGATGATACTGCCGAAACCGCCGAAGAATTGATACAAAAAGCCAAAGCATGGATACACGCCAATCCCAAACCCGTACAACCCTGGGACAACAAAAAACACAGGATTCCCGGCGGCGGATTGTGGTCGCCGAGTGGCGTACAAACCATGATAGGCGCGGCGGGCAACCTCACCAAAATGGCGCATGGCAACTATCCGGCGCAAAACTACATCCTCAAAGTCATACACGACGGACTCCAAATGACCTTCGACCGCGCATTAGAAGTCGAGGCACGTTACTTCGTCAAACTCATTGATTCCAAAGAAGCGAAAAACATGATTCGCACCGGATTTTTCGGAATACAAGCCGCCAAAAAAGGCAAAGCCCGACCGCAAGACCAACCCAAATACGAAGTCAAAAAACTCGGCATTCTCGGCGCGGGCATGATGGGCGCGGGCATCGCCTACGTATCTGCCAAGGCGGGCATGGAAGTCGCCCTAAAAGATGTCACGATGCAAGGCGCGGAAAAAGGCAAAGCCTATTCCCAGAAACTATTGGACAAAGCCATTTCCCGCAAGCGTTCTACGCCCGAAAAAGCGCAGGCATTGCTCGCCCGCATACACCCGACCGATGCTGCCGCGAGCATGGAAGGTTGCGACTTGGTCATCGAAGCCGTTTTTGAAGACCCGCAATTAAAAGATACCGTCACCAAAGAAACCGAAGCCGTCCTTTCGCCCGAAAAAATCTACGCATCCAACACCTCGACCATTCCGATTTCGCTCTTGGCGGAGTCCTCTGCACGACCCGAAAATTTCATCGGTATTCACTTCTTTTCGCCTGTCGATAAAATGCCTTTGGTCGAAATTATCGTCGGCAAAAAAACGGAAGATAAAGCCATTGCCGCTGCCGTAGATTACACCGTTGCCATCGGAAAAGTGCCTATCGTGGTCAATGACAGTCGGGGCTTTTTCACCTCGCGTTGCTTCGGGACATTCGTGGCAGAAGGAATGTTTATGCTCGAAGAAGGCGTACCTCCGGCGATGATTGAAAATATCGCCAAACAAAAGGGAATGCCCGTCGGTCCGCTGGCGGTACACGATGAGGTGACGCTCACGCTTTCCTTGCACGTATATGAAAGCGACCCCACGCCCAATAAGCCGAAACATGCCATGCGTTCGTACGAAATCATCAAAAATCTGGTCGAAAATCACGGCAGAACAAGCAAAAAAGACGGCAAAGGTTTCTACGATTATCCGAAAGGCGAAAAGAAAAAATTGTGGAAGGGCTTGGCAGATATTTACCCGCCCGACATCAATACGCTCGACAAGGAAACCATCGCCAAACGCATCATGCACCGTCAGGCATTGGAGAGTTTCCGCTGCCTCGACGAAGGCGTTTTGCGAAGCGTCACCGATGGCGATTTAGGCTCGGTACTCGGTTGGGGATTTCCGATTTATACCGGAGGGGCTTTGTCTTATATCGACTTCGTAGGCGCGAAAGCGTTTGTCGCAGATTGCGATGATTTCGAGAAAAGATTTGGCGCGAGATGGGCAGTGCCGGATAGTTTGAGGGCTTTGGCAGAGCGTGGGGAGTCTGTACATGATTTTGGGAAATAAAAACTATCTAAAAAGATGGCTTTTCCACGGAAAAGCCATAGCTTTGCCAAAAATTACATTGTCATGGAATTAACACGAAATTATATAGAAGAATTAAAAAAAAATTCAAATGGAAAACTAAAATTATTTGTCAGTCAAGTAAAGAAGGATAATGCAAAAGTGATTTATCTTTTGGATAATTTGGGTAAATTGCCAAGAAATTTTGATGGAACATGGATTTACGATTTTGCAATTAGTGATAATCCTAAAATAAGACTTGGAGCGGTAAAAAATTTAGGAAAGCTTAAAGAGGAAAAAGTTATTTCATTTTTATCCAAACAAATAAAAGAAGAAGAAGATACGACAGTAAGAAGAGAAATAGTATCTTCAATAGGTAGACAAAGAAATCCGATTAGTAAAGATATTCTCCTTGAAATCCTAAAAGATGAAGATCCTAAAATTGTATGCCAAGCTATAAGAGCTTTACTTGTTTTTAGAAAAGATGAAAAAATTATTGAAGAATTAAAACCGCTTGTAAATCACCAGAATGAAATGGTGAGAACGGTTATTTATAAAGAGTTTTTTGCCAAAAAAAAAGAAAAGTCAGCCATTCCGCATACCGAAACTTATAACTATCTCAAAAATAAAGTTGTACATGGAGATGTGCGTGATGTCCTGAAAAATGTAGAAGATGAAAGCATACATTTAACTTTTACATCTCCGCCGTATTACAACGCACGAGATTATTCCATTTATCCAAGCTACCAAGATTATCTTGATTTTTTAGCCGAAGTTTTCAAAGAAATTCATCGAATTACGAAGGAAGGACGATTTCTGATTGTCAACACTTCACCTATTATCATTCCGAGAATTAGTCGTCAACATTCCAGCAAACGTTATCCGATTCCTTTTGATATTCATAATGATTTGGTCAATATGGGTTGGGAATTTATTGATGATATTATTTGGCTCAAATCCGAGGCAAGTGTAAAAAATCGTAATGCAGGATTTTTACAACATAGGAAACCATTGGGATATAAACCCAATGCGATTACTGAATACTTAATGGTGTATAGGAAAGAAACAACACGTCTAATTGATTGGAATATAAAAGAATATGATAAAAAAGTAGTCAATGAAAGTAAAGTAAAAGACGGTTATGAGACTTCAAATGTCTGGAAAATTGATCCTACTTTCAACAAAGTTCACTCTGCGGTATTTCCTGTCGAATTGTGCAAACGAGTCATTCAATATTACTCTTTTGAAGGCGATATTGTTTTTGACCCTTTCGGTGGAAGCGGAACGGTAGGACGAACTGCCAAGGCATTGAACAGATTATTTTTTCTAACAGAAAAAGATGATAATTATTTCGATTATATGAAAAAACAAGCAAAACCGAATGCCATGTTTGACGAGCAAAAAACGGAATTTCTTGAACTAACGGAATTTAAAGCACTTAAATCAAATGACATTAACACAACAAGTGACTAAAAAAATAGTCAAGAAATTAATCGCGGGAGAAGATTATCGAATTGAAATTGTAACCCTCATCAATGCCGAATTTTTACAATTTGCGATTGATTTTTTCAAGCGAGTAGCCTCAGCCAAATTGAGCAACGAAGACATCACCGTTGATTGGTACAAAAAAGAAATGTTGAGTACTGATTTGACTTCAGATGAGATAGCCATTCATTCGGGATTGAATAGAAAAACGATAACAAATATGTTCAATTCGGGCAGACGAGAAGTCGTCATTAATGCTTCTTACGAGCATTACGATACGCTTTATCAAGCAATAGACGACTTGACAAAAGTGGAAGATTTGAACTTGACTTTACATATAAAGTTCAATAAAGTCAGTGTTGAATTAGACATTAACGAGAGCCTTATTGTTATCAATACTTTAGCTGTAAAACGTGCAGCTTTAAGAGGTGGCTTGTGGAGTACCGCAGGAAAACAGACGGAAGGTCCACTTATGCAGACGCTCTGTAAACTTTTTCAAGTCCCCGAAAAAAATTATTCACTAAAACTTAAAGCAAAACGAGTGAGAAAAGGAGAAGTGAATCGCGAAATTGACTTTTTTCTTATAGAAAAAGAAAACATCCATAAGTGTGAAGTCAAATTGATGGGCAAAGGAAATCCAGAAAGTGCCGACGCAGTTATAGCAAGAGATAGTAAAGTTTTTGTCGCGGATAAATTATCTGACCAAAATAAAGCGCAATTAGATAAATTAGGGATTGAATGGGTTGAGCTAAGGGGTGAAGTTGGATGTAATCGTTTTTATAATGTGCTGAAAAACCTAAAAATTCCTTGCAAAAAATTTAAAGGTAATTTAGAAAAAAGAGTAGATGAAATACTTAGCGAAATAACGTGACAACAGAAAATGAAGAGGAACGCAAACCAAAATCCGAGATAATCAATTTGTACAAAAACAAATACGGCTTCCGAGAGATGGGACAACTTCTCTACACAGAATTGAGCAATTCAGAATTATTAATCCAAAAATATTTAGAAAATGACTGAAAATAAGAAGGCATACGATAAGTTGAAGGAGAAATATACGGTAGAAGAATTAGCTGATTCTTTGATGATTCCTGCGGAAATAACACCGCAAGAAGAAAAGGAGTTTGCAAAATTAAGATTGGAAAGGCGCAAGGCGATGTCAGACAAAGAGAAACTCTTGTCTAACATGTTGAGTATGAAATATCAAATAAAATCTTATTTGAAGCAAGACGGTTACGAAGAAGAAAAACGCTTTGGAACGGTCTTAAAATATTACCTTGAAATAGTAGAAAGAAGCCAAAAACAATTGGGAGAAGAAATAGGCATTCATCCTTCTCGCATCAATAGAATAATACAGGGAAAAGAACGAATTGGAAAGTCAATCGCATATCGTTTAGAGCGTCATAGCGGAGAAATAATTCCTGCTTTATATTGGTGGAAATTAATGCAAAAAGAAGTAGAACAGGAAATTTTGACAGAAAGCAAAGAAAAAGAATTAGAGAAAAAACACGTAATAAATGTAGCCTACACCGCATAAACTCAATAAATTAAAAGTAGGTCCACTACAAAACATAAAAATCATAAAAATCGTCGCACTCAGACCCGCTCCAAACGCCGATTCAAATGGACAAAAATATATATGTGATTTTTATGGAAAAAAAGTTGCTCAAAACACTTTCCGTAAAAACAAAACAACAAGCCATTTACACCATTTTTGGGCATACCGCTTTATTCGAAAATTGAAGAGACATTCTATATTTGTGCTTCGCTTGGGTTTACTTTATTTAGTGCTTTACAGTCTCCTTTAAAAAAGATTTTGATATCGAATGTTTCGCATTGGAAAATAAACTCAATTTCAACCAATCAAAAAACCAAAAAAGTAACCGTCATTCCGTCCGAGCTAAGTCGAGACGGAATGACGATAGCTTTTGGCATTTTAGAAATTAGGTTTAAATTCATAATTCACTGATTATCAATAAATTAAATTTAAATAAAAATGATAAGAAAAGGAACAGAAGTAAAATGGAAATGGGGAAAAGGATATGCTACCGGTAAAGTAGAAGATACTTTTACGGAGTCTATTACCAAAACAATAAAGGGAAGTGAGGTAACCAGAAATGGTTCAACCGATGATAAAGCACTTTTAATAAAGCAAGATGACGGTACTAAGGTTTTGAAATTAGAAAGTGAAGTAGAACGAGATGATTCATAAAGATCAAGCTGTGTAACGATGTCTTCGCCAAATTGAGAATTAATTTAGGGAAGAGGAAGAAAATAATCTACCCCAAATGAAGCCGTTATTTTTTTTATATGTTTGGCTAAATTTGATGCGCATAGCTGGGCTACGTAAGGAAAATTTAGTGAAACATATAAGAAAAAGAACGGCTTCATTTGGGATAGATTATTTTTTTCGTCTTCCCTTAAAACATATATTTAACATCGTGAGCCGCCGTAGGGTACAACAGTAATAGGTCTTTAAATTGTTGCACTGTCATCCCTTGTTGAATACCTAAACTGAATAAATTTATCATGTCATCGGCGTGGCTTGCCAATATGCTTGCACCTAAAATTTTGCCGGTCTTTTTGTCAACCAATGTTTTGTATCTGGCAAAAGAGTTCATGTTTACACGTTCAATAAACGAACCTTCGTGATTCTCTTTTTTAACTTCAAATTTAACACCCTGAGCGTTCAACTCCTCCTCACTTTTCCCCACTTTGGTCAATTTCGGAGACGTAAATACGCCGAAAGGAACACCCTTATAATCGACACTTTTTCTCTTTTTATTCAATATATTATGGGCTACAATTTTTGCCTCATAGCTCGCTATTTCAGTAAAAGGCAGTTGCCCCGTTACGTCACCAATTGCGTAAATATGTTCATATTTTTTTGTTTGCATAAATTTATTTACCTCAATGCCATGCTGTTCATTCAATTTTAGTCCGATTTGTTCGACCGCCAAATTTTCTACATTAGGCACTCTACCTGCGGCATGAATCACAAGATTTGCTGAATACATAAATGTCGTATCATCATTTCTCTTGCAAGTCACTTCAAAACCATTTTCAATTTTTTCAACCCTATTTACGCTATACCCCAACTTTATATCAATCCCTTTTTCCAAAGTAGCATGAATTAAATCTTGAACAAGGTCAGCATCAAAGGCAGTCAAAGGCATTTCTTGATCGCCTATTATAGTGACATTTGAGCCACAAGCTGCAATAATGTGCGACAATTCAAAAGCAATATATCCACCACCTACAATGGCAATATTGGGTGGCAGTTCATTCAAATTAAAAAATTCATCATTAGTAACCAAGTGCTGTTCACCTTCAATCTCAAGTGGTCGTGGTTTAGCACCCGTTGCAACAACAATCTGTTTTGCAGTCACCGTTTTATCACCAACTTTGACAGTATGCTCATCTACAAATTCAGCTACACCTGTCAGCGTTTTTATATTAGAATTTTCAAAATTTGACTTAGTTTTTGTAGGTACCAGGGCAGTATAATGAGACTTATTTGCGACAAGTTGATGCCAATCTACAAATTGCTTTGTAGCCGGAAAACCTGCTTTTTCCATCTTCTTAGCCTGCCAAAAAGTGCTTGTAATAGATTCCATCGCCTTTTTGGGTGTACAACCACGCAAAGCGCAAGTTCCTCCAAATAGCTTATCAATAACAAGCACCGTTTTACCCGCTTCAACGCATCTATGCGCTACTGACGAACCTCCCGGTCCACTACCGATAATCAAAATATCTACCTTCATATTAGCTTTAATTTATAAAAGGTAAAAATAGGAAAATGTTCAGATAAAAGAGTAATTCAAACGGGTGGTTATTCTTATCTTTTCACTAAGCAAAAACAACGATTCAAATAGACAAAAATATGTATGTGATTTTTATGGGAAAAAAGTTGCTCAAAACACTTTCCGTAAAGACAAAACAGCAAGCCATTTACACCATTTTTGGGCATACCGTTTTATTCGAAAATTGAAGAGACATTCTATATTTGTGCTTCGTTTGGGGTTACTTTATTTAGTGCTTTACAGTCTCCTTTAAAAAAGGTTTTGACATCGAATGTTTCGCATTGGCAGTGAAACTCAAATTCAAACAATCAAAAAACCCAAAAAGTAACCGTCATACCGCACTCGATGCGGTATCTATTGTCGCAAGAGCGCAATTTTAGACGGAAGCTACTGTTTAGTCATTTTACCAAGCCATCACAGATTCCACATTGAGTGCGGAATGACGAACACACTACAAAACGACTTTCCGTTTGCCTTGATAAACACTATAAACCTCATAAACTCAATTGACCAACCACTCACCATGAGCGCACTAAAAGGCATAAAAATCATAGAAATCGCCGCACTCGGACCAGCTCCTTTTGCGGGAATGATGTTGGCAGATATGGGTGCCGATGTGATACTCGTAGAAAGAAAAGCTGACCCTAAAAAAAACCGCGTTCCCGACTGCAACCGCAGGGGTAAACGCTCCATCGCCTTGAACTTAAAAGATGCCGACGACGTAGAAAAACTCCTCCAATTGGCAGAAAAAGCCGATGTATTATTTGAGGGATTTCGACCGGGTGTGATGGAGCGATTGGGATTGAGTCCTAATATTTTGCAGAAAAGAAACCCGCGATTAATCATTGGTCGCATGACCGGATGGGGGCAATACGGACCACTCGCCCACGCCGCCGGACACGACATCAACTACATCTCACTCACGGGCGCATTGCGTGCTATCGGCAGAAAAGGACAAAAACCTGTTCCGCCGCTCAACTTGGTGGGCGACTATGGCGGCGGCGGTATGTTTCTCGTTACGGGAATTTTAGCCGCTTTGGTCGAAAGACAAAATTCGGGCAAAGGACAAGTCATTGATGTAGCGATGACCGACGGTTCGGCGGTATTAATGTCCGTTTTCAACACCCTACACGCACAAGGAATATGGCAAACCGAGCAAGGCGTAAACGCCCTTGATTCAGGCGCGCATTTTTACGAAGTATATGAAACCAAAGACCAAAAATACATCTCCATCGGACCTATCGAACCTGCATTTTATAAATTATTACTTGAAAAAATAGGCTTAGATGCCAATGAATTTGACGCACAATACGACCCTTCAAAATGGGCAGCATACAAAGAAAAACTAAGCGAACTTTTCAAATCCAAAACCCAAAACGAATGGTGCGAACTACTCGAAGGAACAGACGTTTGTTTCGCCCCCGTCTTGGATTTTATCGAAGCCCAACAACATCCGCACAACATCGCCCGAAAAACCTACGTCGAATTGGATGGCATGACGCAACCCGCTCCCGCACCAAGATTTAGCCGAACACCTTCCGAAATACAATTTGGGTCAAGAGCCGCAGGGGAAGATTCGGAGGAGATTTTGAAGGAGTGGGGCGCGAAAAGTTGACAATAAAATTAGGAATTAAATGGACTTAGCATTTGACATTCGTGGAAATTTAGTACCGCAGGAGAGAGTAGAGTTAATGCTTGATGAATTTAGAGCTACCTTTGTTGAAGCTTTTGACGTGGATTCTACAAGGCATGAAATATTTGAAAATTATTTGATGTTTGTAGAAGATTTCCAAGCGGAAATTTCTGAAACGTTTACACATTGGATTAATGGAAGTTTTGTGAATAACAAACCGAACCCAAATGATATTGATTTCGTTACAATTATAGACCACGAAGTTTATGAGGAAAAACGAGATAAAATTGACGCAAAATTTAGGCTGAAAGGCGCAAAACAATGGTATAAAGTAGATGCTTATACGGTTGAGTTATTCCCCGAGGGGCATCCCAAATATTTGATTTGTCAGTCAGATTTGGTATATTGGGATAATTGGTTCAGTAAAACTAAACCGGACTGGCGAAAAAGAAAATTTCCGAAAGGGTACATCGAAATAAAATTTGATACTTAAATTGTTCTTTTTAAATTACTTTACAATGGAAGCAATTCAAATACAAGACAAAAACATCATCCGCATCACAGATATTCTCGAACAAATCAAAGCACTCAATAAAATGATTGATTTGCATAAAAGCGATGAGGGAAGTTCGTCTATGCTAAGTCAATACGACTATATGAAAAGAGAATTTGTAGAAGAATTAAAACCGCTATTAAAAGATTTTCAAATTACCATTGATGCGGCTTAAATCGAAAAAATCACGTAATCAAAGCACACCAAAATGGAAATAGACAACCACATCAACTACGTCGAATTTTACACAAAAGACCTTGAAAAGGTAAAGGAATTTTACACGAAGGCTTTCGGCTGGACGTTCACCGATTACGGACCGACGTACACCGCATTTTCAGATAGCGGATTGGAGGGCGGATTTGAAAAAACGGACAACGAAATCGTAAATGGTGCGCTCGTTATTTTGCATCACAAAGATTTGGAAGCCATCAAAAAACACATCATCCAATCCGGCGGAATCATCTCCCAAGACATCTTTTCTTTTCCCGGCGGACGCAGGTTTCATTTCATCGACCCTTCGGGCAATGAACTTGCCGTATGGTGTAACAAGTAATAAATCTATCACAGCCAAGGGACGATAATCCACTGTTCAACGCGAGTGTGTTTCACGTTAGGCTATGGACTATGGACTATCGTCTGTGGACTTTTTTTATATGAACTTACTCAACGAACTCCCCACACCGAATCCCCACATCAAGTCATGGTGCGCCAACACCCAAACCTCGCCCGACACCTACACAGAGGCGCAAGCCTATCCAAAAATCTCTATCATCATGCCTTCCTACAATCAGGGGGCGTTTATTGAGGAAACTATCCGTTCTATTTTGCTGCAAAACTACCCTGCGCTCGAACTCATCATCATAGACGGCGGCAGTACAGACGAAACGGTGGATATTCTCAAAAAATACGATAAATGGATACACACTTGGGTCAGCGAAAAGGACGCTGGACAAAGCGATGCCATGAACAAAGGTTGGCGTAAAGCAACCGGCGATGTCATTGCTTTTATCAATTCGGATGACTACTACGAACCGAGCGTACTGGCGCGAGTGGGTCGTTTTTTTAGTGCCGCGATGGGCAAAAATATGTTGCTCGGCAGTACGCGCGTCATCGAAAGCGACGGCAAGGAAATCAAAATCAAAACGCCTTGCAATCGCTACTCGCACCTCGCCGTCTTGGGCGGCAGACACGCCATGCCCAATAATCCCGTAGGTTATTTTTACTCACGAAAAATACAAGAAGAAGTCGGTGATTTTGATACCAAAGACCATTATTCGATGGACTACCGCTTCTTACTAAAAGCCTTCAAATCGGCTGACCACCTCACGGTCGCAAAGGCAATTTTCGGAAATTATCGCTACGACGACCACACCAAAACCTTCAATAACAACCAAGCAAAAGGCGGCGAAATTCGCCTAAAACTCCAGCGCATGGCAATAGAAGAATCCGCCGTTTTTGGAAAAAAATATATACATTATCTACAAAAAAGCCACGAACTCACCAATCGAAAATTCGCACTACCGCGACGATTCGGAATACATAAAATGCTCGCCCCACGCCTCGACAAACAATTGGAAAATATTGACAAAAGATTACTCGCACTTGAAGTAAACCCGTCAGTTTGACGGCACTACAAAACTATGGACTATCGACCATCAACTATGGACTCTAAACCATCGACTAAAATAGATATTTGTTACATCGTTTCGCATGGTTTTGCGGCGCGAATGGTGCTACAAACGGGCTTACTCAAACGTCTTCGTGCCGAAGGCAAAACCGTTTCCCTCATCACGCCCGACGCCAACGATGCCAACCTCAAATTAGCCTGTGAAAGCGAAGGCATCACACTCCACGAATTTAAAAATAGCCAGCCACGTTCGGGTAATTACAACCGAATGCGAAAGTATTTTTTAGAGGATATAAAAAATAATGTCGCACTGTGGGAAAAATATCGTGTGGAGAAAAGATTTAATTTTAAACGTAGGTTGTTGGCGTATTTTGGCTATGCAATGTATCGTTTAAATAAGATTTTCCCTATCATTCGTCGCAGATTTAAAAGCTACGAACAGCAATTTTTGGATATTCCAGAAGCGCAGGATTTTATCAAAAAAATTAATCCTAAATTATTGGTTTCTACCTATCCGGTTGGTTTTGAAGAAGGCATTTTATTACACGCTGCCAATCAATTAAATATTCAAACTTGTATTCACTTATTGAGTTGGGATAATATCACTTGTAAAGGACATTTCCCGGCATTGGCAGATAAATATATCGCTTGGGGACCTGTGATGGCAAGCGAATTTGAGGAGTTTTATAGTATTGAAAAACAAAATATTTACGAATGCGGTGTACCGCATTTTGATTTACATTTTCAAATAAAAAACAAACCAAATATCGCACCTTTTATTGAAGAATTAGGTTTGGATGCGTCGAAGCCTTACTTATTTTTTGCAATGAGTTCGCCGCGTTTCGCGCCGCTTGAAATTGATATTGTCGAGCATCTCGCAGGCCAAATAGAGGCAGGTATTTTCGGAGAAAATATGCAATTCATCGCCCGTCCGCATCCACAAAATGTAGTCGGCAGCATGGCAGATACTACTTGGCTTGGACGCTTGGATGCCCTCGTAAGTAAGCGAGTAAAAATTGATTATCCTCAACTCGTAGATTCTAAATTACAGTGGAGTATGAAACAAGGTGATATGATTCGTTTATCGAATATGTTGTACGGTGCGGCGTGTTGTGTCAATTCGGGTTCTACCGTGTCGATTGATTCCTTTATGGTCGATACACCCGTTGTTATTACAGCGTTTGACGCCGATGAAGAACGCGATTATTGGTTTTCCGCGAAGCGAGTAACTGATTTTCCACACATGAAAAAATTCCTATCGTTTGGTGGCGCATCTATCTCGCGCAGCTACGATGAATTGACCGCACATTTGAAAAATTACATCGAAAATCCAAAGGCAAATTGGGAAGCCCGACAACACGCCCAATATATGGAAACCGCCAAAAATGACGGACGCGCCACCGAGCGTGTGTGTGAGGCTTTATTGGAAATTTTGGGCGATGAAAAGTTGGCACAAAAAAATGAAAATAGAACAGAGATTCATACGAATTGATTTATTAAAAAAATCCGCCTAATCCGCGTTCCATCCTACACATTAAATTTTAATTTTGAGCTTAAATTTAACCAACACATACACCGTCCGCCACGTCCGTCCTGATGACGTACCCAACTTGCCAACCTTCTTCCGCGAAGCCTACGGCGAGCAATCTGTCTTTATCAGTGAGCGATTTTTGAGCTTCTATTTTGGGAGTCCGTATATGCCTGTCGATTTGGCAACGAGCCTTTTAGCGGAGTGCAAGGAGACGGGGAAAATCGTATCATTTTACGGCTGTCGGGCGTATAAATTGCAGCTATTTGGGCAGATCGTTTCGATGAGTCAAAATGCGAATGCCTACACGCTCAAAGATTGGCGACGCAGAGGCATCAGCGGAAAAATGGTCGATTATGTCCACAATAATAATGAGGGAAATTTGGCGATAGGCATGAAACCAAGCACGAAAGATTTTTATGCCAATGACGGTTATAATGCCTTCGGTGGCGACCCGATGCCGCGTTTTATTTTTAATTTAAATGAAAAAACTTATGAAATAATCGAACACATCGGGCAGGACCTCGACATGGCGCAGGACTTGCTTCCGATTCAGGCTGCCGCGTCGATTTCCGACCCGAATATTATTCAAATCACACCGGAAAATATCGCTCAATTTCAGCCGGATTGGTACATCGACTTGAAGGGAACGACCTACCGCGATATGCGCTGGCTCAAGCGGCGTTTAGTGGCGCATCCTTTTGTCAAATATGATGTCTATAGCTACGTTTCACAAGGAAAAATAAGGGCGTATGTCGCGCTACGCGAAGAAAATTTAGCACCACAAAATTATAAAATTTATCGTATCGTGGATGTGTACGGCGCACCTGCACACGTCCCTGTGCTGCTGCGTCACGCTACGCACGAGGCGTATACGCGAGGTTATATTTACATTGATTTTGCCAAAATGGGCAACATCTACGACAGCGAACTCGCCGAGTTAAATTTCACGAAACTCAACGGACAAGACGGCGCACTCATTCCCCTGGTCACCGCCCCGATTGAGAAGCGCAACAACCACGAATTTGTCTGCATCCAAAGCAAAACCCACCACGCGACCATGCACCGTTTGACTTTAGATAATGCCTATTTTACACGAGTGGATTGTGACCGTGACCGCGTGGGTCGGCTGTGGCAGATACCGGAGGAACTGCGATAGTGGATTTTTAACGTATTTTTTTGTATTTTTGGAAAAAGAAAAACAAAGCAATAGAAATATTCATTCATTCAAAATTCATTCATTCAAAATTAAATAATGAATATAGAAACAACTAAGGCAGAAATACACGAATTGGTAGATACGACTGATTATGAGGTTATTTTGAACCATACTCGCGCTCAATTCAAACGTTTTAAAAACATTCAAGAAGCACATCCTAAAACGGAATTTACGATTGGAGAATTGGAGTTGATTGATGTGATTTTGAATGGTTTATCTAAAAAATTATTGGCACGGTATAAAAAATTATCGCTAAAATTGCTGCGTGAAGAAATCACCGAAGAAGAACGCGAAGAACTCATTGAGGTCAACGCACAAATAGAGGAGTTTGGGGTAGAAAGATTGCGTAACATTATAAAACTGTCCGAATCTTGGCATATTTCTGTGCCTGAAGTTATGGATAAATTAAAAATCAAAACACCTCCCGCGCTACATGCCTAAAGTTTATATATCCGTACCACTTCGCCGAACTGTCCAAGAACGCGCCAGAGGATGTTGTGAATATTGTAAAGCCCCTGTCTCACATTGTCCGGGTAATTTTCATATAGACCACATCATCCCAGTCTCAAAAGGAGGTTTAACTATTTTGGAAAATCTTGCGTATTCGTGCGGAGGCTGCAATCCTAAAAAATCCGCCAAAACTACCGCCACCGACCCCGCCACCGGGCAAAAAATCTCCCTTTTTCATCCAAGAAAAGACGACTGGAATGACCACTTTAAATGGGATGAAAACAAACTTCACATCATCGGCATTACGCTGAAAGGTGAACTGACTATCCAAACCTTAGATATGAACAGACAGGGCTTAATCAACCTTCAGGGTGAACGCAAGAAATTATTTTTAATGTGATAATTATTTTCTACTTTTGCGTCAAAATTAAGAAAATATGGAATTTACAAATGTTCATCCGATACTAGCCTTACGCAATTGCTTTGAAGGAGTA
>Ga0209187_1001682_pt1 | contig 24264 bp, 23 predicted proteins | sample BantaG_FD_187430 | JGI IMG/M metagenome (GOLD analysis project Ga0209187, IMG submission 187430) | Marine algal microbial communities from Bantry Bay, Ireland - BantryBay_4 metaG (SPAdes) (version 2) | ecosystem: Host-associated > Algae > Red algae > Unclassified | place: Bantry Bay, Ireland...
CATTTCCTATCCCTGCTGCATCCAGATCACTGCGGTATGTACTAGCTGTGATACTTTTCCATGATTGGTTATCTTTCCAAATATGAACATCAATGGGATTATTTGTATCTGGATCCCAGGCCCATCCCTCGATTGTTTCACAGCTGTAACTGTCCACATAACCCCTTGGGGCAATCGTGATCGTTAGAGATCCATACTCCTCATCATATGAATTAGTTGATGAGATGTCGTCATCACTACCAGCAGTTACTTGCGCAAAGAAATAGACCTTTGCTTCGTGATTGATGACAGGGATGTCTTCTTGCTTGCCATTATTGTTACCGTAAACGGTGACATATGTAGCATCATCGCTGAGCTTTACGCGCACATTGCGCATTTTCTCAGAGTCAGTTCTACCTGGGTCGATTGAGTTTTCACCTTTATCGACTTCGGTATCGTTAGAACGAAAGTTCTTACCCTGATCTTCGATAAGAAACTCAACTTCCACATCTACAAGCCTGTTACTTCCCTTGTTTTTGATGTCGAGCTCTCCTTCGATGATAACGAAGTTACGATCGTTATCCTTTGGTACCAGCGATACCGCTAACTCTCTGGTATAGCTACTGGTTCCAGATTTTCGAATGTGCATCCTTTTTATTGACACATTATCGTCGCCTTGGCCTGAGGTGTCAGGTTGAGTGCTTGCATCAGTTCCAGCATTTGTGCCTGTATTTGATCCATTACCAGAATCGGCTAGGCACTGATTGATCGCTGGGACCGTACTTTGAATACAACGTCCTCCGACTAATCCTGTGATTTCATCGTACATAATCGCAGATAATCCTTCCCAAACTCTTGGGTCATTGTCAATGTCAGTATGACCTTTACCTCCCATGTTTATCACATTAACGATCTTTATGACTTTGAGATAAGTCGATGAACTATCCAAGTCAAAAGACTTGGCACCATGCAAACCAGTTCCTCGTGATGAGTTTGTCTCACCCTCACGCTGATAGTACACATAGGCTTTCGCGACATTTGTGGGAATTTTTTTTGTAACAGTCGAGAAAAAATCGATTAATCCGATGACGTGGACGGGCACCCTTCCATTCACCTGTTTCGCAACTTGCAGCACATGACCTGCACCACTGCTATGTCCAGCCATGAAAACATAATCACCTTGATTATATTGGCCTTCAAGCCACGCCTTAGCATCGCCCATATTTGAAAGACCTGAAAAGACTCTTGCGACATATGACTCGGAAAGCTGATATTCTAAAGTCTTAGCTATACCGTTGACTCCGCTCATAAACAATCCAATACTAGCGACTGGATATGAAGCTGAGTACCCGCAGTAATCTTTATATGGAAAACTTTTGGGGTTTTTATCAACCATAGGGAATTGATATGCTCTCGTGTTGTCAGGTGGGTATTGAGCTGCCCAGTTGTCATTAGGACAGTCAATGGTCTTGCTTAAGTCACTGGTGTAATCACCTGATGGAAGAAAACTATCAAAAAATCCTGGAATGCCACCTTCAATGCCTAGAAAGATAACTTTCGCATGCGATTGTGTGGACGGAAGAATGCAGAAAAGGGCCAAACTACAGAGAAGGGTTAGTTTTCTCATGTTTCTTACTCCTTTATATTGAAATGTTAAGGTACATTTTAACTCGTCTTAGGAAAGAATAGACTTTTCCCAGTCAGCCCTCAATGAGATAGCATTGAGGGCTTCAAGAAAATGCCTCTACTATAGTATCACTACCGATTGCAGGATGTTATCCCCAACTTTACTCAGCCCATACAGATCACCGTCATTTGTAAGTGGAATTTCTAACCATAGAACTGACTCTTTACTTGTGAATATTGGTGCAGAATAGTACCCAGAAAACTCATCACGACCACCAAGAATAACTGGCTTCTCATTTACAAGTGCAAATGTTAAGTCTTGGTTGTAAATACTTCTAGAACTGCCAGTAATTTCTGATACTAGCTCTTTCTTTGTGACTTCAGGCCAGGTATCAGATTGTTTTGTTATAGTGATATCACATGGGATATCACTAACCTTGTCATTTAGTCTAACGCCACCAAATACTTCACTCGCAGAGATTTCTTGCTCTCTGCTAAGCATTTCTGGAACACGCTCTGGGTTGGAGATACAATACAATGGTCCATCATTTCCACTGACTTCTACAACGATCCAGTTTTTTGGGTACAGAAAAGAAAATCCATATTCCTTCTCCGTAAAGGTTTGCCAGTTTGATGTATCAATTTCACTGATAGAAACTTTTTTACCTGTCTTCAAGATGAATTCTTCAAGTCCCGAATCTTCACTCAAATTGTCAGCAGTATCTTGACGGACACCAGGCTGGACACCTTCTTGCACCACCTGATTCTTATTTGTACACCCAGCAAGTACAACGACTACGAACAAAGCTAGAAATGAATACTTCATAGATTTCCTTTATAATTATTTCGTAATACTAACAGTATAGAGCCTATTTGTCAATAAAATATGGGCAATATCCCGACACTCAAGAGAGTGATTATATGTCCAGATACAATGTGAGGCGATATCCCTCTTACTGAACTATCCACCTCAGTACGCTTGAATTATCTGTCCTTTTGGGAAGCTTATACTACAATCATTGTTAACTTGGATATATGAACTTGTTGATCGACCATGACCACCTACACCAGTGGTTATCCATTTCACATGTGTAGCCCCAATGCTTGGTTTTCCGAACTTTGCTTTAAGCGGGAGTATATACAAAAATCAATCAAAAAGGTTTTTAAGAATACTGATGAAGGTATTGAACAATTTATGACACTTATGGAAGACTTTAATTTGTCGCAAGGAAAAACAAGAATTGGCGTCGAAGCAACAGGCGCTTACCATCTCTTACTTGCCATAACTCTTGTGGAGCATGACTGGGATATGTATGTCATCAATCCACTGGAGAGTCATAAGTTCATTACAAGTAGTCTCCGGACAGTAAAGACAGATAAAATCGATGCAGGAAAAATCAGAGAAATGGTTATCCTTGGTAGAGGCTATCTTTTGACAGACACAGAGGAAACTATAGCCCTCAAAGCACTAGTAACAGAGCGTAGCGTATTAGTAGAGACACGCACAGCAATGAAACAGAGAAAGGATGTTCACGAGATCAAAGAAGACGCTATAGGCTTTACGCTACACGATAGCTTTGATCCAGTCATCGCTGCACTAGACACAGCCATTGCAGACTGTGAAAAACACATGAAAGAATATGAGAAAGAAACCCAGAAACTTCTTCGCTCCATTCCCGGTGTTGGGAAGGTATCAGCTGCAGTACTTGTTTCTTTTATTGGTAATATCCATCGGTTTGATTCACCTGAGAAGCTTGTAGCGTATATTGGCCTTGATCCTCGCGTGTATCAAAGTGGCACATCAGTTCAAGGCAAAGGGTATATCTCAAAGAGAGGTAATAAGTATCTAAGGAAAACACTCTTCAATGCAGCATTTGTCGCTATGAGGTGGAATCCTACTCTTAAAGAGTATTATGATAAGAAGATGTCTGAGGGGAAACATCACTTTAGTGCAACATGTGCTATCGAGAGAAAGCTTGTTCACATCATCTATGCTGTGTGGAAGCGAGATACGCCCTTTGAAAAGCGATAGATCGTAGTTATCAACACCCTTCTTCATTGGAGGGTGTTGACTTTAATATACCTAGTTTTTTGGGAGTTTGAACCAGCCCTGCCATATTCCCCCAACCACCAGCATTTGGTGTATAGACTGCATAACCAGATTTTGCAGCCACAACCTCGGAACCAATTGGCATTGTGAAATCCAGATCAAATGCTGTATCGTCGGCATTGTGTGAGACATCATCCGTACCTGTGCCATTCTGAGTACATTGACGTACAATATTCTCGGGAAATGGCAACTGATCAATTTCATATGCTGCATGTGTCAAAGGTGCAAACACTAAAAGTAAAGGTATTGCTATTCTCACATTTCTCTCCTAATTGTCAAAAAACAATTTTCATTACTAAAGACTACACCATTATTGATATAGTCTTGCAGTAATGCAAATCTCCATGTTTAGTAATCGAACGAGCCTAGAATTGTATCAATGAGAAGTTTTGTTTCTGGACTATCGTTAGCTATTTGGTTGCAAAATGGCTTTGTGGAAAAACTAATTCTTCCATTATTCCAGTGAGGAGCCCTATCTTCTATGTAGACATTAAATCCTTCACAGCTTCGCTCGTAGTGATCATAGTGAGTTAAACCTTCATCGAATTCACTTTTTATATTATTGATATTTGCTAAAATCTCGTCGTTAGCACCAATTTTTATTTCTTCATAGCCGTTATCAAAACTTCCGCCATAGTCAGGTCCCTGCGCCAAGATAGAGATACTGCACAATAATGACTCTCCATCACTTACAGGACAACTCCCACTCTTACTCGTAAACAAGACAAATGAGTCTGGATGCTTAACCTGATCTTTTAGATCAGTACTTGGGTCTAGCTCTAAAAAATCTGGAATAAGAACTTCATAATTGTATTCTTCATTTTTGTAAGGTGCCCACTTACTTGTGTCTATACTACCATCAAGATTAAAGGTGATTTCAGGATTTTTATTCGTTTCTGGAATTTCCTGCATGTCGTCATTCACTGAAATAACTCCATCTTTCTCAGAGATAATTAAATTAGTATCCTGCTTTGGTTGATCAGCTATATCTGAGTTTAAGGTGCACCCCACCAGAATGAGAGGTAGAGTTAATAGTAGTAAATATTGATGCATAATTATTATTTTTATAGTATGGAAAGAGTAACACAATACGATATATTTGGCAATTAAGTCATAAAATACTGTCGTTGTTGACATACTCTTTTGTGATGTTCATGACTTCACACGTATATTTTCACAACTCCTCTTTATAGGAGAGTTTCTTTGTACATAGAAATGTTTAGTACATGAGAATATATTTTCATATTATTTTTGCAGACATTACAGGCATGCTTTACTACCAGTCAGACAAATAAAACAACCACTCTAAGTAGCCTATAGCTTCAATACCGTCACCTTCATTTCTATGAAACCAAATACAAGCACAACACTGGACAATCAATAAGGTCCTCTGCTAAGTATCAATCTTTTTCTTTCTGTGTTGAGAGATTCCACATATTTTTTGTTCTGCGTTACTTATTTCCCTTTGCTCTATTATGTGTTTTACACAGCATCTCGCAATTTTTTACATTTGTAGAACCACCCTTGCTCCACGCTGTGACGTGATCTGCATCCATCTCTGCTATAGTCCAGATTTTATCCTTGTTTGCGTCATGGCCAATTGCACAATGAGAGCAGTTTGATACACCTTTTTTTGTAGCATTTTTTTTCTGGACTGCATATGTTGATTTTTTCACTGCCTCATCAAAGCATCTCACATTAAGTAATTTGTGATCCTGAGAGCCTCCAAGAACGTACTCGAAAATACCCTTACGATTTTTTACATACGAATCACCATACAATTCTTGAATCTCTTTAGAGACTTTTTTAGGACTATAGGCATTTTTATGATATTTCTCATACAGCCTACCCCACTCAAGACCACGCATCTCACTCTCTACGTCCGCGAACACACTGGACACCCAATCAATCACGCTGTTAAAATATGTTTTTAGTTCCTTGATGTCAGCATCTTGTCGATGTGTACTCATGTATTCACCGACATTACCCTTACTCACCCAATCCAATGCACATGCAAGAAACTCTTGGCGATCCGCACTACCTTTTATATATGCGCTCCACTTCTGCACGTGAGCATTTCCACTATTACTAAATTCTGATTTAGCCTGTGTCACAAATGGACCAGAATAGACGGCATTGAGAAGCTCTTGCTCGTTAAGTGGGACTCCTGCGATATTGATCGTCTTAAACCATTCTTTGATCTCACTTTCTGTGCCCTCACATTCATATATGAGAAGTTTTGCTTCTTTGATCTTTTGTTGCTTGTCGTCTGCAAGGCCACTGAAAACCTGTTCCATACCGTTCTCATCTTTGATCGCAAATTTCCCTGTAACATAACGTCCAATACTTGTGATACGCTGTTGACCATCTAAAATCTCATATTCCTCATCACTTTTTTTGACGAAATAGATGAGGCCCAATGGATACCCCTTGAGAATTGATTCGATTACTGCTACATCCTTCTTCCCATCTGCATAAATGTAGTTACGTTGATATTCAGGTTGGATCGTGAGCTTACCAGCCAAACCAAAAAGCCCTTTACCTTCAAGTTCATTGTACACAAATCCTTCACAAATTTCGTCAACAGTGTATTTTTTGAGAATTGTTATCATATTATTTCTTTTTGTGTTTTATAAAAATTCGCTGATAGGCTGACTGAATAATTCTACCTTGTTTATTTTCAAAATAATTCTTCCTATTATCATTGTATACTAAATTTGCATTCTCATTAGTTTTTCCTCCTGATGACCCTGTTTTTTCTCCACTTTGTCTCACTTCCCAATAATCGTTGTATTTTTTTAAATCTGGAACTTCATCATGACACCCTCTTTGTGTTGCACCCAAGATATCAAATTGCTCTGGATTATACTTATCCATAAACGTTATTGGTACACCCATCACACCATCATAATCACATGGAATTGCATTGGTAAATGGTATTTCGATTGCGTCATAGTTATCATACTTTTGGTATGCAATATCTGACTGCTGAATTTTCTTATTAAATTTTTTATTATCCTGCATTGACATATTGTCTAACTTTTGATGACGTCGACCATGATCAAAATTTGTGTACCAGCGAACCCCTTTTACATTAATATATTTATTTCCTTCATCATCGATTCGCCACCCAGCTGAGTTGATTGGGTAATTCTCTGGGACTCTAAATTCACGATCACCACTGGAAATTGAAGAGCCCAGCCACATTTTATTTTCTTTAATCAAAGGAAAAGTCTCTTTATACGTAATAGCGTTCACATTTCCAATAATTGAAAATTTCTTTTCCGTATCAGCCTCGGTGATCCACGACAAAAAATCTCGAAATAGTGAAAATGGTGGATTAGTTATAATAATATCTGCCTCATCTCGAAGCCTTGTGACTTCTTCACTACGATAATTTCCATCACCTTTCATATACTCCCAGTCAAGATCTTCTACATCAATCTTTCCATCACCTGTCCGATCTTCTATGAGAGTAAATATCTTTCCATTCGTAATCGTCTTCCTCTTATCGTACTGTGGATCATCTTTTTCAAATAACGTTGGATGATAATGCCCTACTATCTTTTTACTCTGTGCTGAATAGCTTGTACTAATCAGTTTTTTTAAGCCAAAATTCTCGAAGTTTTGAGCAAAAAACTTTGTAAAATTACTCCACTCAGGATCATCACATGGTAATAGTATTATTTTACCGCGAAAAACATTAGAGTCGTACTCTAAATATGTATTTATTTCTTTTTCTATTTCTTGCCATTGAGTATAAAACTCGTCTTTCTTTTTCTTCTTTGCTTGTGAGAGATCAGTATTTGCCATCTTTTTTTATTCTTATATCATGACTTTTCAAAGTATATTTATAGTATAGCAAAAAGGCACTTTCTCCAAAACTGTTCTTTTGCTAACTACAAAGATACGTCCAGAAATACAAAAGAGGCTCACATACGTGAACCTCTTTTGTATTTGAGGGAGTGGCTGGGTTCGAACTTACTTCTTGACGATTAGTATTGTACATATGACAATGCAATTTGCTCAAAAGTATTTCTTACGTCAATGTTACAAAAAACCTACCCAAGGATTGTGGGTAGGCTTTTAGTTTTTTTAGATCATTTTTCCAACGCGGATTGCCATGTCGCAGAGGCGGTTGGCGTAGCCCCATTCGTTGTCGTACCAGGCTAGTACTTTTACTAAGTCTCCTCCTACCACTTTGGTGAAGGGTAGGTCTACTGTGCTGGAGAGAGGGTTGCCGATGTAGTCTGTGGAGACTAGTGGCTCATCGCTTACACCGAGGATGCCACGGTATTTCCCACTTGCTGCCTCTTTGAAGGCGTTGTTTACTTCTTCGATTGTGACCTCTTTAGAGAGGACAAAGGTGAAGTCACTGAGAGATCCGTTAATGGTTGGGACGCGAACTGCCATGCCGTCAAACTTACCGACTAGCTCTGGGATCACCTTTGTCGTCGCGATGGCTGCGCCTGTTGTTGTGGGGATGATGTTTTGTGCTGCGGCTCTTGCTTTGCGGAGATCTTTAGCAGGCCCGTCTTGTAGTTTCTGGGTGGCAGTGTAGGAGTGAATTGTCGTCATCAAGGCTTTTTCTATCCCAAAGGTTTCGTGCATAACCTGCGCTACTGGTGCTATGGAGTTGGTCGTACATGATGCATTTGAAATAATGGTATGCGAGGCATCATCTGGCTCACTAACTCCTAGTACGTGTGTTGATGTACCTGTGTCATCGCCCTTTGCTGGGGCGCTGAGGATGACGCGCTTGGCTCCTGCATCTATGTGGGCATATGCTGCACCGTCCTTGACGAAGAATCCCGTGCACTCAAGTACTACATCAACACCTAGCTCTTGCCATGGTAATTCCCCTGGGTTTCTATTGGAGAGGATATGGTAGTTTTTTCCATTTACTTCTATACCATCATCACTGAGCGTTACTGTGCCGTCAAATTTACCAGACACCGTATCGTATTTGAGGAGATGCGCGAGGGTTTTGTTGTCAGTTAGATCGTTTATAGCGACGATCTCTACATCATCACTGTCGTGAAGAATCCGAAATGCTGCCCGTCCTATACGACCAAATCCATTAATGGCAATCTTTGTTTTCATTTGTTTTGTTTATAACTTAGTGTCATGCATTATTATATCATGAAAGCATCTCAAGTCCTTACAGTAAAACCCCACCGAAATATGGGTAGGGTTTTATCAGTGATACAACTACTCCTAAATAAATCTTGAGAGAGGAAGCTTGGTCAAACTATTGCCTTCCGCCAGAAAGAAAATCTTGGTATTCTTTGAGTTCTTCCCACTGACCTTTATGTGCCATCTCAGCTTGCTCAGCCCATGTTTGCGGATCATGCATCTTGAAGCGATTTCCAGCTGCTGTGAGAATCGCTTGCAATCTGTCTGTGTCAGTATTTGCTAAATCACGCCAGGTATTTACACCATCAGCTTTTAAGAGTTCTTCAATCTTTGGCCCGATACCTTCAACGACTTTCAGGTCATTTGCATCAACGCTTAGTGCACCAGCTGCTGCTGCTCCACCGCAATCACACTCATTTCCACCACCTGTAAAGTGTCGCAAGAGCCAACCTAAGAGTGCAGCCACTGCTAGCATGAAGAGGATTTCACCGAAACCACATCCATTTGTCAGAAAATCAAACATATTTTTACTTTTATTTCGTTTATTACTCTATGATCTTTATTGATTTTTTTGGCAATATAGCGTATTTATATGTGCCCTCGTTGACCCTAGGACATTACTAGTTGGTCCTGATAGTCCTAGTGGCGTCAGTACGTCGGCTGCATATTTTTGCTGAAAGGCATTTACAGCAGCTACGTCCTTGGCTCCATATATTCCGTCTACTGCCAGATTGGCCTGCTCATACTCATTCAAGAACTCTTCTACTTTTGTGGCAACTTCTGTCGTGTTTGCACTACTACCAGGCTTGAGGTTTCCTGCCAGATAATCTGTACACTCCCGTGCTACTGGAGCCTCTTGTGTCGGCGCTACTTCTGGATCTGGTTCTAGTTCTTGGATTGGCTCCAGATCAATCTCTTGCTCTTGTACTGGCATTTGCTCTGCGACAACTTCTTCCTCCACTTCTGCAGGCTGTTGGACCACATCTACCTCTGCTCTTGGTGTGGTGTCTACTGCCGCAGCGGGTGCATACTTTTGACTACACGCGGATTTGAGATTGCAGTACCAGTACATACTTACAATCGCCCAAATGATCATCGCGATAACGACCCATGACGTTTTTGACATAGTTCTTTATTTTAATGTCTAACTTAATAGTTTAATGGTAGTAAAAGGATGGGCCTTTGTCAAAAAAGTTATCAACACAAATACATCTTTACGCAGGACATTGTGGACGATATTAGAACTTTTGATATAGTCAAACAACTTACCTCAACGTCTGAGTTCTCAAGACATATCTATTGAAAGTTTGAAACCTTTCCCCCAAATCAATTTCAACGATCAAAAGAGGCTACTGCAATCGAACTTTCCAAAAATCCTCCTATTCAGATAAATTCAAGGTCGCAGATCGATTTCTCTCATAGTATTAAATACCATCATTTGTACACGTCATAAAATGACCTTTTCATTTATTTTGACAGGACTATCTATCAATTACAATTTTATATACATATCCCCACTGTAACACTGGAGACTATTGAAGTATTATTCATTAATAATATGATGCAACCCTTCTGCGAAGCATTATACTTCTAACGTATAAATAGAAAACGACTTATCGAAGTTTCGATAAGTCGCCGTTAGTTAGCACTAGAAAATATTTTGGCACTGAACGTCGTATTTTGATACCAACGTTACCACTGAGCCATTCGCATAATTATTAATCCTAGAGAAATGAATTTCTCGATTAAAGGGTATGGTAGTATTTTTCCAATAACATACAGCTGCATTGGGAACCCTGAGCGATATAGGTGGACTCACGTTCTGTGAAGTTGACCCAGATGGACCATTAGCCTGCGTGCCAGAGCCAGAGTAGGTATATAAGACTCTACCCCTACTATTCACGACATCAACTTTCATTCCATAAAGGCCACCATTGCCGTATTCTAACAGCTCAAATTCAGTGGCGTCGATATAAACTGACTGGTCAAAGCTTGACCCATTTGGACCAGAAATATTGGAGATGTTTACATCTACTTCGTGAATCCTGACTCTCCGTTTATCATAGATCACATCTCCTACAGCTGTTACGTGGGTCGTGTCCATATATGTTTGACCCTTTGCAACTAGCCCAGGGTCTGTCAGCATCAGATTTGCTTCGCATGCCACACCATTCATCCAATCGAAATGTTCGATATCCGGTTGTGAGGATGCACTTTTTTTGCCGAGCACATGAACTGGATCACAAGAAGGACCTAATAGGGTTGGCAAGTCACCCACCACCCAATTGAGGGCATCAAGGCTACCACCAGTACCACCAAGCTCTGCTTTAAATGTAACTCCCGTCTCTTGATCAACCACACTATTAGCTGCAGGAAATACAGGTCTAATTCCTAATTTATTACTCACGAACACCGAATATTCTGCAGCGCTCACATGGCTAGCTACTAGCAATGCACTTCCTCCTACTAGAAGGGTCAAATTTTTTCGCAGTTTCAAAGTACTCTCCTGATTTGCATAAATGCTTTACTGAAATATTTCAGTAAAATTATCATATCATAATCTTGTCTTGAGCACAACCTCCACTCCTTTCTCCCTCTCCATTATAGTACGACCTGATCGGTTCGAGAAGTATTTTGTGGAGGTTTTGTAGAATTGGTTTTTTGTTGATTTCTTTTGGCTTGTGTTTTTCTTGGGATTTTTATTATACGAATCGGAGCATAAAGATTAGTGCTGATATAAATCCTACGACACCAAATCCGAGACTTACGAGGAGCCAGTGTGTTACTCGCATCCTGGAGACGAAGAGGAACTTATTTTGAAATCCGGGTAGCGTCTCCCGAATGCGTAAGTCAATCTCTCTATCAGGTGCTTGTAATTCATTTTCTACTGTTGTTTGCTCTCCAAAGAGTTTGAGCATGTCATATCTACTGAGGATCCCTACGAGCTTTTTATTTTCACCGATAATAAGTAGTGGATTGACGTCATGATGTTCTGAGAAGATCTTTAGCGCATCTTCAACTGGAGCCTCTGCTGCGAGTGTTATAGGATTAGCATTCATGATATCAGAGGTTTTCATGAGGGAGATCTCCTTCATGTCTTGTGAGATGAATTTTTTATCTCTTCCGTATGTGCCAATATCATTGAGGATGTGGATGAGCGTTGGGAGATGCATATCAGAACCTCGTAGCATCATATCGTGCTGTGTAAGGATACCAAGGAGCGTTCCGTCTTTGTTAACCACAGGCAGTCCGTTGAAGCGTTTTTTTACGAGGATGTCAACTGCATTCAAAATAGGTGTGTAAGGTCCCACTGTTAGCAAATCGCCTTTTGTCATGAGGTGCTTGATTTTCATTGGAGTATGTTTTGTTTATGTTTTCTCCTTTATTGTATCATTTGTCCAGATTGGAAGCCACTTATACTCTTATAGAATGGGGTAACAATCTACATTTGAAAGTATAAATTTCTCATGCAGTAATCCGTTTGACCCGATAAAGCCTTGGATCTGCTGATTATACTGCTGAGGATTTCCAAAAACATCTGAGGTCTTTCCGCCAGCTTCTTCTATAATGATTTTGGCAGCTGCAACGTCCCAGCAGTTCTTCCAAGGAAAGATTGTCCCTTCTACGCTCCCGGCAGCAACGAGGACAGCATTGTAGGCAGCGCTCCCGTAATTATAGGCATTTGCTCCAGAGAGAGCTAGCGCCTCAATCTTTGCATCTATTTTATGAGGAGCAGAAATCTTGTGAGCAGGGCAGGCTATCGCGACTTCCTTGTCAACGTCTGCAAGCGTTGAAACGTGAATTGGTTGCTTATTTCTCAGTGCACCTCCACCAAGGGTTGCGCTATACATTTCACTAAGGAAAGGCTGATACACCACACCAAGAATTGGTTGACCGTCTTTGAGTAGCGCTAAGGAAAATGTAGATACAGGAATACCCCTAGCAAACGACCTGGTGCCATCAATCGGATCACAGACCCATGTGTACTCCTGCCTATTGTAATCACTCCCCTCCTCTCCAATAAATCCATGATTAGGAAAATTCTGCGCAATCTGACCCTGCACGTATTCATTGATTTGTTTATCTGCAATTGTGACCGGTGTATCATCGGATTTCCACTCTCGCTCCTGAAAGCCACTTCGAAAATACGTAAACATAATCTCCCCAGCCTCTTGCGCAAGTTCTAGCGCAAATTTTTTTTGTTCCATTTCACTAATTACTAGTTTCACATTACTAGTTACTGATTCTCCTTACACATCAATGTTTTCGACGGTCTTGGCGTGGGTTTGGATGAAGTGTTTTCTGGGTGCTACTTCGGCGCCCATGAGGAGTTCAAAGACGTTTTCTGCTGCTTCAGCATCTTCGATCGTAACTTGCATCATCTTTCTTGTTGCGGGATCCATGGTTGTTTCCCATAGCTGCTCTGGATTCATCTCTCCAAGCCCCTTGTACCTTTGGATGTTGGCTTTGGGCGACTTTTTGACAACTTTTTCCTCACTACTCTCCTCTTCGACTTCGCCTTCAGCGACCTCGCTGACTTCCTCATCGCTAATCCCCATCTCACGTAAAATGCGGTCTTTGTCTTCTTCTATGTAGGCATATTCTACTTGCTTACCTTTTTTGATTTGATACAGTGGTGGCTGGGCTATATAGACGTGACCTTTTTCAATGAGTTCGCGGAACTGTCGGAAGAAGAACGTCAACAAAAGTGTACGAATGTGGCTCCCATCCACATCAGCATCAGCCATAAGAATGATCTTGTGATAGCGCAGTTTATCGAGATTGAGCGCTTCTCCGATTCCAACGCCCAGCGCAATAATCATAGGCTTCAGCGAGTCTGCTTTGACGATCTTATCTAGTGTAGTCTTTTCTACATTGACTAGCTTTCCTCGTAGTGGGAGGATGGCTTGGAAATGTCGATCTCTACCCTGTTTTGCACTTCCACCCGCAGAGTCACCCTCTACGATGTAGAGCTCAGCATCCTCAGCTCTTCTGGTAGAACAATCAGAGAGCTTTCCGGGGAGCGTCATACCTTCCAGAGCGCCTTTCCTGAGGACTGCGTCCTTAGCGGCTCTAGCAGCAGTTCTGGCTCTGGCTGTGAGAAGGCACTTTTCGATAATAGCCTTGGCGTCTTTTGGGTTTTGCTCCAAATATTCTGTGAGCTCTTCGTTTACGACAGAAGCTACAGCACCTCTGACTTCAACATTGTTTAGCTTTCCCTTTGTTTGACCCTCAAATTGTGGGTCTGCGATTTTTACATTGAGGACACACGTGAGACCCTCTCGCATATCATCAGCGGTGAGATTGTCATCTTTTTCCTTGAGAATATTGTTTTTGCGCGCGTAGTTGTTGAGCGTGCGTGTGAGAGCTGTTCGAAAGCCTGCAACATGCGTTCCACCATCTGGATTGGCTACGTTGTTGGCAAAGGCGTGTAACTTTTCTGTAAAAGAATCAGTGTACTGCAGAGATATTTCTACAGCAACATCGTCCGCTGTTTTTTCTACATAAAATGGAACGGTGTTTTGGGTTGTTTTTCCTCTGTTGAGAAACTTCACGAAAGAAATAATGCCAGCATCGAAATAAAATCCATGCCGCCTCGCTTTGTAGGCATCAGTATCACCTGTGACGTCTCGAAGATCTTGAATGCTTATGCGAAAGGCTTTGGTGAGATAGGCTTGGTTGCGTAAGTGCTTGACAACTGTGTCGAAATTGAAGGTTGTGTCTTCAAAAATTTCCTCGTCTGCCTTAAAGGTAATGGTTGTTCCTGTGTCGTCTTTTTTGCACTTTCCGATCGTTTTGACGTTTCCTTTTGGAACGCCTCTTTTATACTCTTGCTCGTAGACTTTTCCGTCACGCTTGACCTGTGCCGTGGTCCACTCTGAAAGTGCATTGACTACTGATACACCGACACCGTGTAAACCACCCGAGACTTTGTATCCTGAATCTTCTCCGCCAAATTTTCCTCCAGCATGCAAAATCGTCAGTACTGTTTCAAGAGTTGATTTCTTTGTGGTGGGATGCTTGTCTACAGGAATACCGCGACCATTATCTGAAACTTGGATCACATTCCCAGGGAGAATACTCACCTCGCAAGAAGTGGCGTAGCCAGCCATTGCCTCATCAATTGCATTGTCGACAACCTCCCAGATCATGTGGTGCAATCCTGTAAGGCCTGTGCCTCCAATGTACATTCCAGGCCTTTTGCGTACTGGATCTAATCCTTCTAGAACCTGGATGGAAGAGGCTCCGTATGCTTTTTTTGTCGTTGCTTTTTTTGGTGATGCTTTACTTGCTGCCATAGTATGATGTTTTTTGCCTTCAGGTTAGAGTGAAAATTCTCTTTTGACTGCCTGGCGGTGATTAAATGTATTTGTGATAATGAGTGTTTTGTCGATATCTACATTTTACAGGTAAAGGTGGCTTGGTGCAAGATTGAGTCTTTTACGGTGCCTTTTTTGACCTATTTTGATCGGGAGAGAAAGTACAATTCTACAAGGAATACAGCTCCAAGGACCAATAAACCAACCCACCAGGCAAAAAAATTGAACTGTTGTAGTAAGAGCGTTGCCGTTAGGAGTATTCCAATGAGAATCCCCTGTCGCGCAGCGGTTGTTACACTATCAGGCGCAGAACCTGCCCTCCTTGCTTTTGATGCAAGATACATAAATGCTAACCCGCAAATACCTGTCACAGTCAGAAAAAATAGCGTGTAAAAAAGTACAAAAGCAACGATCCCCAACTCATTTGGACTTGTCAGAAAAACAACGAGAAGCCACAACACGAAAAAAACTGCAGTGCAAAGTCCCAAGCTTCTCATGTATATTTGTGTTGTCATGGGGAGTTTTTGAATATTTTTGAGAACCTCTCTGTGCCCCCAAGGGGTGTCCTTTACCCGTACGCACAAGCCAAGATTCTTTCAGATGGAGCCATTTACCAACAAACAGGACTGGCAGGCATTGCAATTGCACGCAAGTACGAAAGTCCTCTTTATTAATTAATGAGAGCTGAGATTTGGGCGAGATTATTTGAATCGAGGCTAGCACCACCAACAAGCACACCATCAACATGCGCTTCCTGAGAAATTGTTCGCACATTACTCGTCGTCACACTTCCTCCATAAAGCACTGGTACTTCCTTGCCGCTAGGACCATGTACGTGGACGATCGCTTTACGTACAACCAGTGTCATGGTGTGAATGTGCTCAGGCGTTGGTGTCTTGCCTGTGCCTATGGCCCATATTGGCTCGTAGGCAAAAACAACTTTTTTGATTTGCTGCGCATTGAGTGATGAGACAATTTCGCTGATCTCTTTTTTGAGTATTTTACCTTCATCTTGCGCATCAACTGAACCAACTGTAAATCCTATACAAATAATAGGGATAAGGCCAGTCAGTAAGGCGCTCTCCACCTTGGCAATCACTTGTTCGAGCGTTTCTCCTGTTGCACGTCTCTCACTGTGACCCAATATGACATATTGCGTGCCTAGCGTAGCAAGCATTTTTGGAGAGACTTCTCCTGTGTTCTTGCCTCGTAACTCATGGTGCGCGTTTTGTGCGCCTACTGCGATATCTGCAAATTTGTAGGCACTTATGAAAGTCTCTATATACAGAAATGGTGGGCAAACAACAATTGCTGATTTTTGAAAAGCTGAAAGACCACCGAATGCTGCTAGTGAATTTCTGATATATTCATCACGGGCATTTGGAGTCTCGAGATTCATCTTGATATTTCCAACGACAAGTTTTGACTTATTCATTTTTCTTATTTGATTCTATAATCATATAACTCCTACTTTCATTTTGTGTTTTCTCGCTCTTGCAGTACACCCCGTAAAAATTTGGCTGCATCTTCTGGCGCATATGGTACGATATCCATTTCTGTAGCTGCTTCAAATCCAGCAAAAATATGAGTCTGCGGTAGAATTTCTACATAGTAACTAAAGTCAGCATAGTCTTCACCATTACATGGAGCTGTTCTTATGTAGTAATTATAGTCTGGGTCGTTTAGACCAACATACAGCGCATTAAGTGCAGTCGATAACGCATCCGCTAGAGAGATCTTTTCTTGTGCACTAATTCTCTCAAAATAGGGTTGCGGTTTTTTGGGGAGAATACGCATCTCAAATGCTCTAGCTGAAGCAAATGGACAGTAGACAACAAAATCTTCATTTTCATAGACCACGCGTTGCTCAGCTTCCATCTCATATTGTGTGATCACACGAAAGATGTTTTGACCTGCTTGCTTGGTGTACTGAGACGCTTTTTCTACCTCATGCATAATTGCGCTGGAGACAATCGGCAACGACATTATCTGGGAGTGCGGGTGAATGATCGATCCATCAGCGGCAGATCCGTGATTGTGAAAGATTGTAATGGATTGCACGTTGCGATTGCTCATCATAGCGAGGTAACGATCTTGGTAGGCATCGATCACTTCAGCCAAGGCAACCACTTCCAAAAGTGCAAATATCTTGCGCCCATCACGAGTTATGAGTACCTCGTGCATTCCAGTAGCGAGCATAGCCGGATATGGGCCCTCGGAGACATCTTTTATTTCTGATTCATCACTTACAGCTGGATACTTGTGCGGGAAAACACGTGTCGTCCACTGATTCTCTGGGTCCCTGTAGATTAGAGTATCCAGCTCTTGTCCAGAAGCTTCAGAGTCACGAGAAGTATCAGCTTCTTGCTGAGAAGAAGTGCGACCTTCCTTTGCAAAGGTGGTTGGGTTTTTTCCGCGAGCTGGAGCAATCAATACCCACTTGCTTCTGAAGAGATCAAATCTCAATTCTGCTTGGTCATAGCTCCCTTGGTGATTGGACTCTTGGATTTTTCTTGTATAAATTTCGTGTATCTCTAGTTTCATTTTTTTGTTTTACTTTTTGATAGAATGTTCAGCGAATTTTTTGCATGATTAGGTTTGTGTCTCGACTTGCGGATGATCATGCAAATGATACATACCCAGAAAAAGTCGTAAGCGTGTCTTCAACAGATCGATGAGCACTTGCAAAAACCCATTTGGACCAAATAAGCCACCCACCGTAGAACCTTCTTCATTGATCCAGTGCACAGGCATTTGCTCTATGCGAAACCCTAGTTTTTTGGCAAGTACAATCATTTCAAAATCATAAGCAAAGCGATCGACAACCATCCGAGGTACAACAGCCTTTGATACTTCTGCCTTGAGAACCTTGAATCCACACTGCGTATCTGGGAATGACCATAAACCTAATGTTGCTCTAATGACAAAATTTCCTAATGTTCCCATAATCTCACGATGTCTGGGTTGATGCACCTCAATTACCGCCCCTGGTATGTCCCGAGAGCCAATGACGAAGTCTGCACCAGATTCTATCAACTTCATAGCTGCATCAATATGCCTGATCGAAGTGCTTCCGTCAGCATCGAGAAAAGCATGGTACTTACCCTGGGCAGCCAGAAGGCCTTGACGTATAACCGCACCCTTACCACGATTGGTTTGATTATCTATGACTGAAAGATTTTTGATCTTGTGCGAGAATGAACGTGCAAAATCAGCCGTTCCATCACCTGAGCCGTCCACAACCACGATCACCTCATAGGAAAGACCCTGCTTCACAAGAAATGTCTCGAGATGTTCAATGATGAGCGTTAGATTTGGTCCGAGACGGTTTTGTTCCTTGTATGCAGGAATGACAACTGATAGGGTGATCTCTTCCATGGGATTCTCTAGCAAATAATTCATCGGTATTTAAAAAATACAAACTTTTGTGCGTTTATTATACCATAGCAAAGAGGATAGTGAGAATTTTTTGTATGTTATGGGATCAGTTAAAAGTTCTCTGCAAATCTCAGCCTTGGTTTCTATACTGAAGTTTTTCTTGCGCGTGTATACAGTGATGCGTCGCACTAGAGAGTATCAAAAAACTCTTGTAGAATAATTCTGGCTGCTTCTACATCATCAAGTTTGGCGATATTTTTTTTTCCGGCGTTTTTGAGGTTTGCATGGGCCTGTTTTGTGGTCATCATCTCATTTGCTCGGACAACTTCCAGTGCGCTTTTTTCTTCGATCGACCTGATGAAATCCTCTACGGGTGTGACGTTGTCATTTTGACCGTCGTGACTTGTACAGCCTATCACAAAGGTACTAGCATCATGATCATGTGCGAGCTTGATGAGATTGTCAAAAACTTTTACTCCGTGTGATTTGAGTGCATCGTTTTCAATCATTTCTGCCCCAAAGGCAATTTTTGTTTCATCATTGCCAAAAGCTACACCGATTTTTTTTTGACCCCAATCAATGGAGATGTAGTTTTTCATGGGATCATTTTAGTGGAATTTCTTGGGAAGGGGTTGGTCATCAAAGTAGAGAAAAGTGCTCCTGAGAAGGATTTTTGAAGTCTAGGCCTGCGTTAATATTTCATAACCAGTGTCAGTGATCAAAATTGTGTTTTCATAATGCGCACTTAGACTGCCGTCAGCTGTCACAATTGTCCAGCCATCGTTGCTCTCTATCGCCTGTGATCCTCCGATGTTTATCATTGGTTCAATAGCTAGTGTCATCCCTGATCGAAAGGTAAAGTTATCAAACTCTGGAGCGAAGTAATTTGGTACTTGTGGTGGCATGTGTAGCTCCCTGCCGATGCCGTGGCCAACCAAATTTCGTACGACACTGTACCCATGATCCTGGGCATGCTTCTGCGCCGCACGTGCGTAATCTGCAAGTACTGCTCCATCTTTGACTTGCATCAGACCTGTTTCAAAGGTTTTTTTGGCATGAAGGGCGAGGTTATGTGCTTCCTCTGTAGCTTCTGGCATCACAAAGGTCCTGGCCATGTCTGCGTAGTAACCTTTATGGATCAGTCCCATGTCGATCTTTATGACATCTGACTGTGCTATAGGTGTATCAGTAGGGATACCGTGCACAATTCCTTCATTGCGGGAAAAACACATTGAGCCTGGAAAGGGTGTGGGACCACCTGAGTCATAGTCTTTGAACGCGGGAATGCATCCAGCAGTTCGGATCTGCGCTTCAACAAACTGATCCAAGTCTGTAGGGATTGCACCTGGAACAACACGTGGCTTCAAGGCAGCAAAAACGGATGCCAATATCTGGCACCCTTTACGCATCGTAGTAATTTCTTCGTCAGTCTTGACGAGTGTTTTCGTATCCATGAAATGTCTTTCAAGCTGTAGCTTATGTATGTATACTAGCACACTTTAATTTTCTACAAAAAGACAAACCCCACTGCATAGTTCTGCAAGTGGGGACTTCTTTGTCATCAATCTTCTTAGAGCGTCTTTGAAAGTACGCTAGCCGGCATCAACTTAGCGCATGTGTAGCCATCAGTCGTGCTTTGTCCTGGACACACATCACCTTTTCCAAACCAAGCCCATGCTTTGTTAATATATGAATAAGGACCTGTAATTTTGACGTTTCGTACAATAATATGAGTAGCAGATGTTGGCTTCTCGAGGTACATAATTGTCACACCACCAGCTTTGACTTTGCCATTGGCAAGCTCTATCACCTTGCTATCATGTGGATGTGCTGTGACTATTCCACCTTCCACTCCCTCAATATCCCTACAATCTCCGGGTAGGTCACAATTGCCGTGAGCCTTCAATGGTATTGAGGCTCCGTCAACCTGGATGGCATATGCTTTCATGCTCGGATTTTTCCCATCATCTCCCACTAGGTTGTTATCCGAAAACGCCGAAAACGACATTAATAGACATGTAGTCGACAAACAAATTTGAATGAACTTCATGGATCTCTCCCGTTGTATGATGCAAATGCATCGAAAATTTTAACTACTAGCACTACTTCGTCAGTGTGCGGAAATACTCCACTGACAAATTTATTTTACTATTTTCAATGGTGTGAACAGAGTTGCACAGAACCACCCAGCCCTAGGCTCCTTCTTGATTGAAGGGTATAGTGTTTGTGGCCAAGCCCACCCCCATATCCACCCATCGAATTGATTCCCAACTTTGAGGCGAACATCTCGGAAACACCAATCAGCATCTCTGGTTCGAGATTTCGTTTTCATCAATGCAATATTATCTACATCGACAATCCCAGTTGCGAACAATTGTGTTCCGTCGTCTGAATAGATGTGTACCAGCTTACCCTCCACGTTCGTGTGAATAGTGCATTCACTGACTGGATCACAACCACCGAGTCGTCTCTTTGGTTGCGAGGCTCCTTCTATGTATAGCTCAAATTCCTTGTATTCGCCTATAAAAGTGCTTTTCGTAGGTATAACTACTACACCCTGCAATTATGAAAATGGCACATAGTGCACATAATATCAATGCGTGTTGTTTGTTCACTTTTTACCCCCTTGGGATTGATGATTTTACAACAGGCTATATATTAGCACATAAACATAATACTTGCAAGTTTTGCTATTTCCGCACCTTGCCTTTGATGACGTTTTTGGATACTACGTTTTTTGTTTTTTTGCGGCTTTGGAGGAACTTCCAGATGATGGGGATGCCTACCATGAGGATGGTTGTGGTTTGTTGTGGGGTGAGGCCAAAGCGCTTTCCTAGGCGACCAAAGAGTTTGGTACCTACTTTCCCCGCTAAGAGACTTCCGATGAGTGATTGTAAATTCATATTAATTTTATAAGAGTAACTATCATTATTATGACCTAATAATGCCTTAAAATCAACTGTTCATGAGTGGTTTTTGCACTGCTTGATTTTTGTCAAAGTAAAAGATTTCGTTTCTCTTGTTGTGATACAATACAGTGACAAACAGATTTCTCTATTCTACCTTTATGCATGTTCTCAGATTTGCACGTACAACGACTTTAGCCTGCGCTCTTGTTTTTTGTGTATTCTCTCCTCAGGCCACTCTTGCAACAGACACCTGTGTGTATCGCTTTTACTCTGAGGTATATACTTCTCACTTTTATACAATTAACGACCAAGAACGTAATCAACTTCTCACTAACACTGACTGGCAATATGAGGGCGTAGCAGCGCAAGCACAAACCGATAACATAAATCAAACAACTGCTCTCTACCGCTTCTGGAGCGAAGGTTATCGATCACATTTTTACACCACTAGCGTCTCTGAGCGAGATCAACTGATCGAGTCTGATGCGAACTGGAGCTATGAAGGAGTTGCCTATTACGTCTACACACAACCATCTGAGGAAACAACGGCTTTTTATCGTTTTTGGAGCGCTCGGTACCAATCACATTTTTATACCGCAAGTGAGACGGAAAAGGATTTTTTGGTAGCCAACGACGCGAATTGGATCTATGAAGGTATCGCTTATTATGCCAAACCTTTTACAGTAGGTGCAAGCCTCATTTTACGCAATAATTTCGAAGCAGCCGCCTTGGGGAATTATGGCTATGATCAATTTACATCTGATGTCTCGTGGCCTCGTGTTGCCTGGAGTGAGGCAGGTGACCGGGCTTCCATTGTAGAGACGGATAATGAGCAGAAACTTCGCATCACATACCCGGCTAGCGAGGTTGGTACTGATGAGAGCGGAGGTCAAGCACTTATAGACCTCGGCAGTGACTTTCCTGAACTCTATTTTCGTCAGAGCATTAGCTTTGAAAATGGCTTTGACTGGCAGCGTGGTGGTAAATTACCGGGCCTGAGCAGTGGTGGTAGCACATGGTCAGGTGGCAATGTACCGCGTAATGGTGAAGGGTATAGTGCGCGCTACATGTGGCGCGATAATGGCCGTGCGATTCTCTACCTCTACCATGTTGACCAAGATAGTTCGTTCGGTGATGAGATCGACCTTGGGCTTCACTTCGAAACTGGTAAGGAATACACACTCACACAGAGAATTGTCAGAAATTCTGGAGATACTAGAAATGGTGTGCTAGAAGTATGGGTTAGCGTAGATGGTGCAGTGCACCAGAAAGTACTCGACAAAACTGATGTACGTTTTGGCCTGGGAGATGGTGGATACACTGACTCACTCTACTTCTCCACATACTACGGAGGTGGTGACAAATCCTGGGCACCAGACACAACAAGCTATGCAACTTTTGATGACTTCATCGTAACACAGTCCCGCTTTGGTGATTTGCCTTAATCACTTAATCTACTTAGTGACCCGGTCACTAAGTTTAGGAGGTGTTGATTTTTGTTTTTTTGCTATACTTCGTGAAGCAATTCCATCAGATTACTTAATCCTGTACTTGCGCAGCAGATGACGCTGTCACTTGCGCCGTAGTAAAGGTAAAGATGATCATTCTTGACCACAGCACCAGGGCAAAAAATCACATGCGGCATCGTTCCATCCTTCAGGGCTGTATCAATAACCTCTTGTTGCGCTTGTTCTGATTTGCCTTGAAACGCATTGACACCACCTGGGAAAATATCAACCAATCCTGCAAGCTCATACTCAGCTTCTGGGGAGAAAATTGGCTCTCGTGTGCGTGCAAGTATTTTTTCTGGATTCTCGCAATCTAAGAGAAGTGCGCTGAGCTTATACGTCTGATTATGATCGATGCTGTGATACAGCAAGAGCCATCCCTGATCTGTTTTAATCGGTGCTGGACCCGCCTCTATAAAAGCATCTTCGTAGTACTGCTTTGTATCAGCCTGCATAAATGGCTGCTTGAGTACTTCGTAGTGTATCCCATCATCTGAGCTAGCAAGCCATATTTGAAATTCCCCAAAAATCATCCAGTATTTGCCATTAATCTTTTCTGGAAAAATGCTAGCTGCTTTTGAGCGTTCTTTGCCGAGCATTTTTTTGTGAACTTCATCAGCAGTGCGCCCGTACCTGCGCCAGCGAGATCCGCCATAATCTAGAAAATTAAAGTCTTTTAGAGCATGCCCATGCTTTTTCCAGGTCTTTAGATCTGTAGATGTAGCAATATGCACGCGCACATCATCACCACTGTAAGCCCCGTAGCACATATAGTACGTGTTATCGATTTTTGATATGCGGGGATCTTCACACCCTCGCGCTTCCCACTCACCTTCTGGCTCTATGACTGGAGTAGCAAGCCTTTTGATCAATTTATCTCCATCAAAAACTGCATGTCCGATAGAACACTTCCAATCCTCACCCTTACTCATGGCACGGTAAAAAACGTGCACTAGACCATTTTCATCTAGAATTGCTCCTGGATTGTAGAGTTTCTAACTCTCCCAGTCATTGCCTTTTATTGGTTCCAAAATTGGATTATTTTCAGATCTGTGAAAAATGCTAGTCATGGGCTTTTGTCTGTTTATCAAAGTTTACAGAAATTTTTCTGGGATCGTCTTCTTTAACCTATCTGCATATAGTGTATATCCACGCACAAAAGAATCATCTATATCCTGGTCCCCTTTCCTTAGACAATAGTTGGGCCGATTTAAGATCCAATTTGCAGATTGTTTAGTGACTTAAATATACTGCCTCTGGTGTCTTGTAGTCAAGTGATTGATGCTTCCTTTTAGTGT
>Ga0209187_1001683_pt1 | contig 24263 bp, 19 predicted proteins | sample BantaG_FD_187430 | JGI IMG/M metagenome (GOLD analysis project Ga0209187, IMG submission 187430) | Marine algal microbial communities from Bantry Bay, Ireland - BantryBay_4 metaG (SPAdes) (version 2) | ecosystem: Host-associated > Algae > Red algae > Unclassified | place: Bantry Bay, Ireland...
CACAAACACCATCATTATCTGCGTCTTGGAATGTGCCAGCGCAATCACAATTTATATCGTATACGTCATTTGTAGTACAGACATCATTATCATCACATACTGATCCAACTGGTGATGTACATTCATCACATACTTGGTTATTATTAAAATCTTCAAAAATTCTAATATTTCTGAAGTAAGAATTACCTAGAGTACCATTCCCGTCATCGTCTGCTGATAATATAAGATAAGCCCATACTCCTGTAAATTCAGACCCGATATCGACTTGAAAACTCTCCCAACTTCCAGATCCACTATAATTATTGACAGTTAAAAATCCACCAAAGCCTTGATCAACACCAAATGATTGGTCACCATAGACTCTAGCACGATATTCTGGTCCACTAAAGGAAAAATCAAGATCATTATCAAAAGCAATCTCATGAAGTTCTCCCTGTTGAGTACTTTTAAATTCAAAAGTTAGTATCGTTTCAGTTGTGACATTATAGTTAATTTGAACTGCCTTCCAAGCATTATCTTCTAGTAAAACTGCTACTCCAGCTTCTTGGATTGTTGCTGTGCCTTGGTCCTCGGACGGATCGTAGCCAATGACTGGACTAGAGTTAAAGTTAAGAACCGCACAATCTACAAATGGACAATCTGCACAATCTGGACCACCACAATCAACCCCTGTTTCGTTACCATTAATAAGACCATCAGTACATGTAGGGCAGGATATACAATCCAATCCACCACAGTCAATACCAGTTTCATCTGCATCTTGGATTCCATTTGAACAATGCGGTGTGCATGGATTATTATCTAAACATGTTCTGCTAGCCTTATGATCAGCTATTGAAATTAAAGTACTCCCAGCAACATTAATCGCTTCGGCAGTGACACTAGAATTCATCATGTATGTGGCATCTTGATTCACATGATATGCATTCCATGTATGGCCTAATTCGTGGGCCCATAAAGTCATCTGTAAAGCTTCATTTCCTCTGTATCTTACAGCATCTTCACAAATATTATATCCTCTCTCATTACATATACCTTCAAAATGTGAATAACCAATATTGAGATCATTCGAACCGTCTCTTATGTCACGACTTGTCCAAAATGTCGCTACATCAGGAGTTGAACTAAATCCAATTCCAAAATTTGGAGATTCCGCCTGACCTTCTCCCCATTCACGGAAGTCATCTAATATTGTATTTTCAGAACAGTCAGGAAAGTTTTCTTGGCAGCTTTCAAAATTGTCTTCTGGTGTAATTTCATTAAGATCTGCCTCATATAGTTCGCTTAAGACATAATCTATTTGGAACCAATCACGATATAAGCTTGACACAAGATTTAAACGTGAAACAATTATATTCTGTACATCTATAGCCCCTCCATGAAGTGTTTTAAAACCTTGATCATAGGCCACTCCCATTTCGGTACATTGTACGGCAAGACTTTTTAAAGAATGCTTACCATGAGCTCTATCCATTAGTTCAGGTTCAGGATTACTATGACCAACATGGCATTCAAATGATGGAGATTTACTATCCGATGATTTATATAGTACAAATAAATTATGATCAGTATTTTTTGATGAAAACTGTTTTAAGGGAGTCAGAAAAAATTGCTGATCATCCACAGTATAAAATCCCGACAACCAATTATCTCTAATTGTAAAAACAGCGCTTTGATCTGCTCTACTATTCGTCATCCCTCGATAAGTGAATGGCTTTGGTTTGGGGTGAACCAGTTCTCCCCTAGCAGTTTGCTCAACATGTCTAAAATCAGCTGCTAAAATATCATATAAGTATAAATCAAGTTGGATATTTTTATTTTCAATGTTCAATTGAAATGAAGATGTTGAATTTAATCTGACATGCTGATGAATATTATTGACTTTTATATCTAATACTCTGTATTCTAAAAGTGTCCTATCGATTTCTGAAATTACCTTCTCGAGTTCGTTATCCAACCGATAATCATCTTGATTTTGAGAGTCATATACTTTATTTACTTTAAATAGATTAACATTCTGAATCTGACTATTTAAGATAGTGGAACTGAAGATAAAAACAAAATAAAAAAAGGCTGTGTTAAGGTTAAGCATAGTATAGGTGTTAAAATTATGCATTTCATGATTAAATCAATTCGTTCGAATTATTTATATCTTCGCCAAATCTAATTAATAGAAAACATCAATTTTAAATAAATAACCGATATGAAATTCTATTATAAAATTGGGAAAACAATCTATGCTTTATCCATAAACTATTGATGCACAGTATTTTATAAAATTATTAAATTGATTAAAGTTTTAGTAAAACTGAAGTATTTGAGGATAATTAATTTTTAAATTTTAGAATCCAGCCACTCAATCAGGCCAATTCCTTCAATAAATCTATTTTCATCTATTATCAATTGAGGTCCTAAGGTTTTTCTAATATTCTTTAAAATTTTTGTGTTAGCTTTTTCTGTATTATAAGATTTTATTTTTGTCATTCGAGTTAGAATCAATTTCTCTATTTCAAAATATCTGTTTCTAGATTTGATGACATACCTGCTCGAATTAATTGTAAAGGGGATTATTCTGAAGTTTCCCAATTCATAATTTATCATGACTCTGAGTATGCTTGCTTGACAGATAATTAAATGAGTAGGATTATTCTTTTCATATAAAAGCAATTGTTCACAGTACTTTTCAGCTTCTTCATACTTTGTCGAGTGGAACAAAATTCTTGCAAATCCTAATAGTATTTCAGCTTTTGTATTTGGTTGAAAAAGCCTTTCATGCTTAGTATACATCGATAAAAAGTAATCGAATTCTAAGAAAAATTGATCGAAATCCTTTTTAACCCATAGATAATTCACCCGAAAGGAGATTAAGTATTGAAGTGAAATAGCGTTTTGAGGATAATTTAAATCAGATACATTTGGTAATATCAATTGCTCAAACTGAGGAAAATATTTATCTATTTCAACTAGGTCTTTCAAATGAAGACTCGCGTCCAAATAATTATTTAAACTCTTAATTAGAAAAGAGTAATCATTTCGAATTTTACTCCTATTCTGAATAAGATAATTATATGCTTTTAAAGAAAACCGACGAGACTTTTCGTAATTATTATCTCCCAAGTGAATTATAGATAGTATTCTATAATAATAAAATTTAGCCATTATAGAAACCGCTTTCTGTTCATCTTCTAGTAATGGATGATCAATATATTCCAGCATTTGCTTTCGGAGTGGAGCTCTTTTATCTAAGACTTTATAATGTAAGACAAAGACTAGATCACTTAGATTTCTGTATTCATTCAGATTGGTAAACTTGTCTTGGTATTCCCTTAATTCTTGATAAGCAAGTCGAATTGAATCATGATTTTGATTAATGAGTGAAAATAAAGAAGATTCAATAGCTTGACGTTGAGCAATTAAAAAATACTCAAATTCACAAGTTTCATCGACTATGGCTTTTACCTTTTTGAGCTTGCGTAACGCTTTTAAATATAAGCTCGCATTTAATAAAACTTCAAATTCATTTAACTCATAAGGACCTTGTCTTCTGTCGCTTCGTTTGTCATGAACCTTATATTCAAGTATAAGCTTAAACAATTTAAATTTGAAAATGTTTAATTGCTTGCTAGTGATATTAAGTGAGACTAACAGTTTTTGTTTGTCATAAAATGGTCTTTTTTGTAATTCTTTCAGTATTCGCAAATAAACTGCTTGACCTTTTAACTTTTTCGACGTTATGAGGCTAATGATCTTTTTAGATTCAATTCTAGTCAATGAATTTAATAAAACAAATAAATCAATTTCTTCTGCTTTTGCCAAGGCTGTATTTTAAATTATATTCCTATAAATATAAGTACTTTTTGTCATAGAAATTATGTTGGACTAATTCACTTAAACTCATTTAAAGCAAAGTACACAAAGTATCTGTTTTAAAATCAATTATAATGCGTAGACTATAAATTTATTCTATAACCATTGTATTTAGAATTTAATAAAAAAAGGGGCAATGTTGAAGCATTACCCCAGCAGTTTCCTTTTCTCGACATACTTTGTATTCCTTTAACTGCCTTTACCTCTTCATTAAAATCCTCACATGCATATTGGACACCACGATCAGAATGAAATATAAGATTAGGTGAAGGTTGACGAAACCTACACGCATTTTTAAATGCTTTGATAACTGTATTTGTAGCACTTATATCCTTACTCAAAGACCAGCCAACAACCATTCTATCTGCTAAATCGATTTCAACAGATAGGTATACCCAGTAATTAGCAACTCTAATATAGGTGATGTCACCTACCCAGGCATTGGCTGGCGTATCTGCACTAAACTGCCTATTTAAAAGATTCCCAAAAACCTTATACTCATGATTCGAATCTGTTGTCACTTTAAATTTCTTCTTATTCCTAGCAGCTATATTCATGCGTTTCATGTATCTGGCTACTGTAGATTTAGAGCATTTATAACTATCCTTATTAAGTTCTAAGGTAATTCTAGGAGACCCATAAGTACACCTACTTTGTTCAAATTCAAATAAAATAAGATCTTCAAGTTCACTGGATTGCTTTATTTTAGAAGATCTATTCTTCCGCCATTTGTAATATCCTGATTTACTCACTTTAAATACTCGACACATCCTCTCAACAGTAAATTCCTGAGCGTAATCCATTATAAATTGGAAAATTTGCTGTCTGTCTTGGAGAAGATGCTCACCGCCTTTTTTAATATATCACGTTGTAACTTAGCTTCTCGAAGTTCTTTTTCTAATCGAGCTATTTTCTTTTGATCATCAGTCATAGTCTTATTTCCATAACCAGAAAATGAATTATCTCCATATTTAAAATACTTACTACGCCAGTTATTTATGACGTTTGATGAAATATCAAACCGCTCAGCTAGAGCTTTGATGGAGGCTCCTTCTTCATAGCTTAATTTTACGATTTCCAGCTTCTGTTCTTTGCTGTACTTCATTCTAATTTTTGACATATGATAAATTTAAACATTGTTAAATATTCTAATCTATCTTAGTGTCCACTATTCCGAGGAAGTCCAATTAGACAATGTATTATTGAATAATTTCCACCACAATGCCAATCGCATTTAACTATATAAATAAATAGTTGATTACTAGTCCTATTTGTAAGTCTTATTGGCAGAGATTTAAATCAGTACAATTCAATTAATCATGTAACTATAGTGGGCTCTATCAGTAAACAACTTCGCTTTTAGAACATTAAACTACACAAACTGTTCTCTGAGACCATTTGTTAAACCAATAAAAATATTATATTGTCCATTCAAATTGATCGGATGTTTCCTTAAATACGGTAAACCACTCATGGCTTCCAGTTCGACAATAGCGGACTGGTAACAAATTCCAGCACTGATTACAAGCTGTTTAGTTATTGCATATCGTCTAAGAAGGAAACAGCTGAGAAGTAGGCATTAAACATGTAGACAAGAATAGTATAAATGCTAAAACTCTGGGCAATCATCATCTCCTTATTTTCAATATTCATGGCTACATTTTGGAAGCTCACGAGTGGACCTATGAAAAAAGAATATGGAGAGAAGATGTTTAAGCTATGGAGTTCTAGACTTTATTATTGGCAAGCTGCTATATACTTCAGTGCAGTGCTTGCGGTGCTAGTTATGTTTCTTTTAAAATGGGCTAATGTTCTGACTTTCTAAGAAACCCCATGAGCTTTGTGTATTAATGACGCTTTTTTATAATTGTGAAACGCCCATTAAATTAAAAGCGAAATTGAAACCACCCCACCAGCCTATGGCCGGCACCCCTCCGAATGGAGGGGAATTTTGCCCCGACAATTAAATGCAAATCCTCTTATTTTATCACATTGAATAGCTTCGAAGAACAGGTTTTAATGAACAACAACAACTTGCTTAGCGATTCTATGTTTCCCTTCTGCTTTAATAGCAACCGTGTAGATACCAGCTTCTAATGCAGTTGCATCAAAACGAATTTCATTTGTAGACCCTTGCTTGAATTGTTTACTATTCATTAGTTGTCCACTCGCATTATATAAATAAGCTTTAGCTTCAGAATCAACGCCATTATTTAATTTTACTGTTAGGATATCTGAAGTAGGATTAGGATAAATAACAACATCAGCGGCATCAATATCGACGAGTTCAGTTGATCTCGAAGCTAATTCTTTCACTTCGGTTGTTGATCCAGTCACAGATTCTAGGACTTCTCCTTTAATAGTCAGGTAGCTATTCGCTGGATCTGTATTAGCGGTAATGGTCACCCGCTTGCTTTGATTCCCCACTTTACCTTTCGAATCAAAGCGTACAACAAACTGTCCTGTTTCTCCAGGAGCAATAGGTGCTTTCGGCCATTCTGGCACAGTACAACCACAAGAGCCTTTAGCGTTTGTGATGATGAGAGGTTCTGTTCCCGTGTTTTCAAATTCAAAAACAGTCTGGAAGATTTCCCCAGCTTCGATTGTGCCATAATTAAATATTGGTCCTTCAAATTTAATTTTAGTTGTTACTTCTGGAATAGTAATTTTTGATTTTTCTTGGGCAACAGTTAGTGTCGCAAAAAATAGGAAGGATAAAATAAAGCACGTTTTAACTAAGCTCATAATGTTGAATTTTTTTAATAAATAAATCGAATACAGTAAAGCTTTCGTGTTGTTTGATACTTCAATATATCTATATGATGTATAAACAAACTAATTATGGTGGGCCATTGTGATCTTATTCACATATTGTTTAAAGTCGTTTTAATGAAAGCACTTGCTCAACTGGACTTTAATATCCTTATGGACTAATGTAGTTAATTCATAAAACCATCGTCTTTAGTGTTTGTATTCAGCAAATAGAATTTATTTTGGAAATTTGACTTTGTCTTTTGCTTACTCTCATCGTTGGAAAAATACTCGCGAACCATTCATTATCTCCTTGATATCAAGCAAAATTCTTTACCAATTTAATACCAAACTACTTTCCTTTTGGTTTAATTTTTAACACCTTTAGCATTAATGAAAACTCTCAACAGCTCCTTAACACTACCCAATGGGACTGTCATAAAAAATCGCATAGCTAAATCTGCACTAAGTGAGAATATGAGCACGAAAAAGCATGCCCCTTCCAAGCCCCTCATCAATGCTTACAACGTTTGGGCTCAAGGGAATCCTGGACTACTAATGACAGGTAATGTTATGATCGATTATAAAGCCATCGGTGAACCAAGAAATGTGGTGGTAGAAGATAAACGTGATATCGCTTTGCTTCGGGAATGGGCAAATACGGTCAAAGGTACCGGTGTCCATCTATGGCCTCAGATCAATCACCCTGGAAGGCAGGCTTTAGGTAAAATTAACAATGAAGTAGTGGCCCCATCTGCCATACCCGTTAAAATCAAAGGGCTCAAAGGGATGTTCAAGACTCCTCGAGCACTAGAAGAAGCTGAGATACTAGATATCATAATACGCTTTGCCAACACTGCTGTAGTCTTAAAAGATGCAGGCTTCACGGGAGTACAGATACACGGCGCACATGGATATCTGGTAAGTCAATTCCTATCACCACTAAGTAATGAACGGACCGATAAGTGGGGTGGCAGCATAGAAAATCTATCACGATTTGCTATCGAAGTATATCGTAGTATCCGAGCAGCAGTTGGTTCAGAATTTCCTGTAGGAATTAAGATAAATTCTGCAGATTTTCAACGAGGTGGATTTACCGAAGAAGAGTCCCTAGAAGTCCTAAGAATCTTAGATAAAGAAGGCATAGATCTGTTAGAAATATCTGGCGGTTCTTATGAAGCACCAGCTATGATGGGTCAAACTGCAAAACAAAGTACCATTGAGCGTGAAGTCTACTTTCTAGACTACATCAAAAAGGCTAGAAAAATCACAAGCAAGCCGCTTATGCTGACAGGTGGATTTAGAACAGTCAAGTTAATGGAAGAAGCACTGTCAGAAGACCATCTTGACATTATTGGATTAGGTCGTCCATTTTGTATTTATCCTCACGTTGCTAATGACATCTTTAATAAAGGATTGGAGAAACTCGAGATTCCTACACCTCTGACAGGTATCAAAATAATTGACAAAGTTGGTGGACTAGATGTGATCTGGTACGAATTACAAATAAAACGAATCGGAGAAGGCAAACAACCTGATCCAAACCTCAATGGTCTGAAAGCATTTAGTCACAACATATGGCTAATGATGAAAAAGGCATTTGCAAAAAATTAACTGTATTCAAGTGTTTTATACTAAAGTATTTGCTTTCTTCTAAATGCCCCTATTGCAAGACAATCTATCTAGTATACACACTTTCGTCTTGATGACATACACGATAAACTATCCTCTTAGGACTATTGACAGATCGATATTCTTATTAAATCTTGAGTTGAATTGACTAAGCGTTAACCTCCCTTTTTCATTTTCTCCATATGCTTTTTCATCTCTGCTGGCATCTCTCCTTCTCCATCCCATTCTAAGACTTTGACATTGCCATTATCATCTTTGATTTTCATGACACGCTTTTCAGTCTTAGCTCCAGCTTTTTCCAATTTAATGTTGTATTTATCAAGCACTTGTTTGACTTCATCAGGTAATTCTTCTCCATCTTTCAATTTGATGATATGGACGTTATCGGTATTATCTGACTTGAGATCTTTCTTCTCTATTTTAATCTGCTTTTTTATTCTTACTGGTTCATCTCCAGTCTTTTTAGCTTTAGCGTCATTCATTAATTGGTTAATATCTACACCGTATTGTTCGAGTTCTTCTCTTAATTCATTTGAGATTCCTTCTTCTTCATCCAACTCAATTTTATAGACTTTCACTATCTTTTCAGCTGCATTACCATGTGCATGATCACCATTTTTTTCGATCTCTATATCATAGCTTCCAGCCCCTTCACCACCAGTTAAGACCTCCACATCAACACCTAGTTCATCCAAGGTATGTTTTACATCTTCAGGTACTTCTCCATTGTCAAGCCATTTCATTTTTTGGACATTACCATTTTCTTCGATAGTCAATTCAACGGTCCTCTCTTTAACTCCATTATTGATTTCTGAATTAACTTTGACATCAATCGTACCGTCTTCTTTTTGAAAACCATTTGAAGCATCAACGGTGACTGTCATTTCTTCATTGGACTCAAATAGTTGAATATCTAGACCACGTGCTTCTAACTGACTCTTTATGTCTGCAGGTATGCCAGAGCCATTGTCTTCCCAAGTGATTACTTCTTCGTTGCCCTTCTCCTTAATCGTTACCTCAAAAGATCGGACTTCAATCCCGTCTATGATTTCCTTATTTACATTAATAGAAATATCCTGTTCTTTGTCTTCTGTTTCTTTACCAATAAACAAGGCTTGTCCTTTTGCCTCCGTATCATTACCATCTTTACTGATCCAAACATTTTTCTCTGAGTTGTCTGAAGATGACTCAATGATCATAACTTTCTTTTCTATGACTTCTTGAGTTTGCTGTGCAAAATTGGGAGTGCTTACAGCCAGAATTAGACCCACAAGCAAGACGATGATGATTTGTTTCATACCAAAAAGATTTTTTCAAAAATAAAGAAAAGTCTGAGACTCAATAAAGCGCTCAACAACATTAGTTCAGTTGATTCAATCGTATTTCGTCTTCGTTGTTATCAAAAAACTTATACTGATTTAAGCCAAAGTCATCATTTTTATAAATCTTGACCCACTTCATGTATTTTTTATACCATTCATACTGCTTACGCGGAATGAACCCTGCAGTTAAAAACGCATGTATATAAGGATGTACATGTAGTCGAATTTTTGACTTAGGTCTTGACTGGATAACTTGTTCCAAATCTCGATTTATATCATCTTCAAGTAAGATCGTTGCATTTACTTTTCCAGTCCCATTACACTGAGAACAATTCTCAGAAGTGTCTATATTAACCTCTGGTCTGACACGTTGTCGTGTAATCTGCATCAATCCAAACTTACTCAAAGTCAAAATGGTATGCTGAGCGCGATCGGGCTTCATTGCAGCTTTCATCGTTCGAAAAAGCTTAGACTTATTGTCTGCATTTCGCATATCGATAAAGTCGATGATGATCAACCCGCCAATATCTCTCAATCTTAGTTGTCTAGCGATTTCATTAGCTGCTTCCATATTGACGGAGATGGCTGCAGACTCTTGGTCGACTCTTTTCATTTTAGGACCACTATTCACATCGATGACGTGCATGGCTTCTGTGTGCTCGATGACCAAGTAAGCTCCACTGCCCATAGTGTAGGTCTTACCAAAACTAGATTTGATCTGTCTCGTCACTCCGTAGTGATCAAAAATTGGTTTTTTACCTTTGTATTGTGATACTATTTTCGTTTGTTCAGGTGAGATAGAATTCAGATAATTCTTGACATTATGGAATGTAGTGGGTTCGTTTACTACGATTTTATTGAATGAGTTATTCAAGATATCTCTGAGAAGCCCATTCGTCTTGTCCATTTCGTCCATTAACTTTCTTGGCTCTTGACCTTTTTGGAGTTCTTTGAACATAACATCCCATTTAGCCATCAATCCTCGCATCTCTTCATGAAGTTCAGCGACCTTTTTGCCTTCAGCTGCAGTACGTAGAATTAGGCCAAAATTCTTTGGCTTAATGCTTTCAGCTAACAATTTTAGTCGTTTACGTTCATCAGCAGAGGCAATTTTCTTTGATATTGCAATACCACTGTTGAATGGTGTCATAACCATATATCTACCTGGAATGGTAATCTCACAAGTCAATCGAGGTCCTTTTGTTGAAATAGGCTCTTTCAGTACTTGTACAACCACACGATAATTCCGCTGAAAGACATTCTGAATTTTCCCATTCTTCGGATTGTCCTTTTGCATATCAAAATTAGAAAGAGAAGCACTATTAATGTCGCCTGACATTGCTCCCTTCGTTAACTTCAATAAAGAATTAATTTGTGGCCCGAGATCTGTATAATGTAGAAATGCATCCTTACGAACGCCAATATTTACGAACGCTGCATTCAACCCCGGCATCAGCTTTTTAATCGATCCTAAAAAGATGTCGCCGACTGCTATTTGGGTATTTGCTTTTTGCTTGTGAATCTCAACAAGCTTCCTGTTTTCAATCAACGCTATTTCAACGTTAGTATCATTTGCATTGATAACTAAATCATTATTAGTCATTTATATCCTTGATTTACCGATGAGTGTTGGGACTCATCACACGCTTAGGCCTTGCTGGTAAATAAGTATCTGCTGTTAAAGTAGACTTATTCTAACGAGGAATAGTCTATCATGGAAAGTCAGTTTGCTTGGTTGGATGACCTTCTATAGCGAAGAAATTAGCTTACTGCTATTTGTTTTTCTTCTTGTGTCTGTTTTTGCGCAATCTCTTTTTTCTTTTGTGAGTCGCGATCTTATGTCGTTTTCTTTTTTTACCGCAAGGCATATATTATATATTTTAAACTATTATTCAAATTCACTACAGCGCCGAGTGAATGTTTCGGCTGCCGAAAAGTCCTGCAAAGATTGATATACTTTTGCTAGCATACAAATTGTAGAGCGATTATTTGGTTCGATCTCTAAAGAAGCTATTAATCTCTCTTTAGCTCTATCCCATTGATTCGTCTGAATTGCGAGTCTTCCCAACTGATTCAGTACTTTAACGCTCTTTGGGTAATCTTCGTTCAATGAAAGCAACATTTGTATCCCTTTCATCGGATTACCGCCCTCTTCAGGTACCTCTACGTTTAGCAATGCCATGTTAAGTCTATGATCTATATTATCAGGTTCTTCTGAAATGGCATTTTCAAATGCTCGTAGAGCGTGCTGTCTACAATATTCTTTGACCTTATTTTCCGATTTACTTTTTGCACAAAGGGTAAAGGTCGTTCCTGCAATACCCCAAGAAGAGCCATTATTTCTCAGCTTAGCGATCTCCTCAGCATAATAGCCTGACACTTCAGGATAACCAAATCCGTACCAATCTCTTGCCAACACTTCCATTTGTGAAGCCTTCAAAGTATCATCAGAGGCCGCTTGCAATTCCATTTCAGCTATACCTATAACTCCATTCTGTCGAGAATCCAGTTTTTTCTTGGCATCAGCCAGCAACACCCTTGGATCTGTTGTTTCGAAGTTGAGTGCTCTTGATTCCTCAAGAGCTGCTTGTTTCTTTGGTTTTGTATCGAACCCAAAATATAGGATTCCAAACAAGACAATAGCTGCGGCGATAAAACTTAATTGCGTTTTTGAAAACACGTATTAAGAAGATTCCTTTTCGCTCAAATCTTCTGGAAGAAGTTTAACTTTTGTTTTGACCTGCTCGACAAATATTTTGGCAGGTTTGAATGAAGGTATATAATGCTCAGGAATTTCAATAGCCACATTCTTCTTAATATGTCTACCTATCTTTTTTGCTCTTTTCTTGATGACAAAGGAGCCAAATCCTCTTATATACACATTTTCACCTTCAGATAAAGTACTTTTAATCTCTTTGAAGAATGTTTCCAATGTTACCAAAACATCCACTTTGGGAACTCCCGTCTTCTCGGATATTGTAGCTACTAAATCAGCTTTTCTCATTAGCTATTATTTTGATTCTTAGTCGGTTATGTTATGCTCCCCGTTTATACTGGGGGGGGCTAAGATCGTAATTTATTACCTTTATCAAAACATTTTTTGTTTTTTTTCAAGAGTATTTATTTCATAACCCTTTGCATATGAATATTTTATGCGGATTCTTCTTCAATTTCATGCCTTTCTATTATATAGTTTTATCTTTTCGCCTCTAAAATATGTTTATGGTCCTTTCAATGACAGGTTTCGGTCAATCTTCTGGTAGTTTTCAAAACAGGCAAATTTCTGTAGAGATAAAAACACTAAATGGCAAAACCGCTGATATCAGAGTTAAATCGCCGATGTACTACAAGGAAAAAGAAATGGAAATTCGTAAGTCCGTGATGAAAGCACTTGTCAGAGGTAAAATGGATGTAAGTATCAATGTGTCCAGTGAAACTGAAGACGTCGAATATTCATTAAATAAAAATTTATTTAAAAAGTACATTAATGACCTTGTGGAAATCTCTGGTGACCTCGACATAGATAAAGGAGACCTACTTCAGACAGTCATCAAAATTCCAAATATTGTAAAAGCAAATGACGAACAACTAAGTGCAGAAGAATGGGCATTTACAAAGGAATTAATCCAACAAACTGTAGAACGCATCAAATCTTATAGACAAACAGAGGGCGAATCCATCTACCAAGACCTCAAGGAGAGCGTTGATACTATTGCAAATCTTTTGAAAGAAGTGCCCGAACATGAAGAAGAAAGACAAAAGATTCTTAGAGCTCGAATGATGAAACACCTTGATGAATTTATTAATAAAGAGAATGTCGATCGCAATCGATTTGAACAAGAAGTCATCCATTATATGGAACGCTTAGACATCAATGAAGAGAAAGTGCGATTGGAACAACACTGCAAATATTTTATTGAAGAATTACATTCAGACAATAATGTGCTTGGTAAAAAGCTAGGTTTTATAGCTCAAGAAATCGGGCGTGAAATAAATACCATGGGCGCTAAAGCACAATATTCTCCATTGCAAAAAATAGTCGTTAATATGAAAGATAATCTGGAGAAAATGAAGGAACAATTAGCAAATGCCGTGTAGTGATGAACGTGGGTAAAATGATCGTACTTACTGCTCCATCAGGAGGAGGCAAAACCACCATTAAAAAACATTTATTAGGTGAATACAAGAAGCTGGCATTTTCTATATCAGCAACAACAAGAGCTATCAGACCTTCTGAATCTGAAGGTGTCGACTACTATTTCAAAACTGCCGAAGCGTTTAGACAACTGATCGACGATGATGCATTTATAGAATGGGAAGAAGTCTACACTGATCAATATTATGGCACATTAAAATCAGAAGTAGATCGAATTTGGGGACTTGGCAAGCATATTGTTTTTGATGTTGATGTACATGGTGCGACAAGAATAAAGCAATTGTATGGCGATAGGTGTTTGTCCATTTTTATCAGACCACCATCCATTCAGGTTATTGTTGATCGTTTAAAAGCTAGAAATACCGAAACCGAGAAAAGCTTTGCCAAGCGAGTCAAAAGAATTGAGAAAGAAATGTCATTCGAAAATAAATTTGATAAAATTTTGATCAATGATCTACTTCCAGTTGCCTTTAAAGAAGCTGAACACTTAGTAGAATCATTCTTAGATTTGCATTCCAATGAACAAGAATAAACCAAAATAGATGATTCATAGTTAGATAATAATGGAAAGGGTCGTAACAGAAATAACAGATGGGATTCGGATATCTGTCAGATGCCAATATCAACCAAAGCATTCCAATGTTGCAAAGAACGAATTTGTCTTTGCTTACTGGGTAACCATCTCTAATGAAAGCCCATACATAGTTCAGTTAATGGACAGACACTGGGTCATCTTTGATTCTGCGGGCAGTGTTCGCGATATTAAAGGTGAAGGAGTCGTAGGAGAACAACCTGTATTACGTCAAGGGGAAATGCATAAATATTCTTCATGGTGTCCACTTGGCACACCTGTTGGCAGAATGAAAGGCACTTACGGGATGAAGCGACAATCGGACGGACAACGTTTCGAAGTCGTTGTTCCTAACTTCAATTTAATAGCCCATTTCAAGAATAACTAATCAAGCAAATAAGCGCTGTTGGATGCCAAAGACATCTGAATTCTCAATCATCAACAATCGCTGCTTCATCTCTAATCCATAGGCATAACCTGTCAGTTTACCATTAGATCCTATCACTCGATGACAAGGCACAAGTATCGCCACAGGATTCTTCCCATTTGCAGTGCCGACAGCTCTCACAGCGTTGCGATCTCCAAGGGTTTTGGCTATATCTAGGTAAGATCTGGTCTCTCCGAAGGGAATATTCAATAATTCTTCCCAAACCCGCTTATGAAATTGTGGTCCATTGGAAAGGTCTAGTGGAGTGGTAAAGTTGTCTAGCTTTCCTTCAAAATACTGTTGAAGCTCTGAAACACAGGAATCTATATGATCATTGAGTTCTGAAGGCTCTTTTTGGTCAATTGGAGCAAAAGATAACATTGTAATTCCTAGCTCAGAAGCTCGTATTGTGACCTCTCCAAATTCAGTATCGAGATAATAAACGAACATATATTTTTTAAAATTTAACGAAAATACCCCAGAAAGCTTGACAAAATTAAAAAAGAGAATAAATTTGCACCTCAATCAACGGTACCTTAGCTCAGTTGGTAGAGCAATGGACTGAAAATCCATGTGTCCCTGGTTCAATTCCTGGAGGTACCACAAAAGGTTTGATCAACGAAAGTTGGTTGGGCCTTTTTTTATTTCTAGGGAGGGAACACGGATTTAGTGGATTAATGGATTTCACGGATTTTAGAGCGGGGCAAATTAAATATGGAGGAGCACGGATTTAATGGATTAATGGATGTCACGGATTTTAAAGCGGGGCAAATTAAATAGGGGGGTAGCACGGATTCAGAGGATTAATGGATGTCACGGATTTTAGAGTGGGGCAAATTAATTAAGGGAGGAGCACGGATTTAATGGGTTTTCTGGATTTCTCTGATTTTAGAGTGGGGCAAATTAAATAAGGGGGGGGAGCACGGATTCAGAGGATTATTGGATGTCACGGATTTTAGAGTGGGGCAAATTAAATAAGGGGGGAGCACGGATTTAATGGATTTTCAGGATTTCACGGATTTTAAAGCGGGGCAAATTCTCCTCCGAGGAGGAGTGGCATCCGCCAGAGGTGGATGACGAGGTGGTCTGCTTCCAAAGGGACTGTTTGAGACAATTCATTACTTACAATCTTACTAATTCTCAAATGATGTGACAATCAGCATGCTCTAGGAATTTATATATGAGATTAAGAATTTATTTTAATTGTTGTTCTACATTTTCGTAGTAGCCTTCAATTATATTGACTCTGCCCCCATTACAGTGATACTTCATGTAAAATCTTCCTGACTTTGTAGAAATTGACCAATTAACATCGTCTCTTAATGGCGTAAATCCACAGGTCAAACCTGATCTTGTAACGGTAGTTTGAGTATTTCCATTAGAATAGAAAAAATATACTGTTGTAATTAAGTCATCCTTATTTATATAGTTTAAGGTGATCTCAGTACTTGTCTCTGAGACCAAGCTAAACGCATTATCAAGACAAGAAATATCACCATCATAAGACAGCTCACCATTTTCACAAACTAATTCAAAAGCAATATCATCACTAGAACAAGACAGTACAAATAATATACATGCAATAAAACTGAAGTTCTTCATAAGCATAATGTATGAATAATTATTACTGATAGCTACATTCAAAATAAGAACTTTATAGTCTTATAGCAAGCATTAATGTTGTTAGACAAATGAAGAATGAATTTGTGGCAGATAGCTAAATACTTGAACTGGTCAATACTGAGTTTAAAAAATCGCAGCTCTATTTCTTCAGTAAAGTATTATTCTTATTTGTCAAATAAATAATAGACTTATTTAATCGCGTTCTCTGAAGTTTGCAACTTCAGAGTAATATGATTGTAATTTCAATCGTATTGCTCTGAGGACACAGTCCTCAGAGAACAGGGAACTGGTGTCCCTGCAAAACAAGTAAACGAACAATTCCTTTTCTAGATCAACAGCATTTTTTGTAAAATCAGTGACACCTTCCTCTTTCAACACAGCTTCATCGATAAAAAAATTACCCGAACAGCTTTTTGAATCTCTATATAAAATAATCCATGCAGCTTCAGACGTGATTTCTACCGTTCGCTGTGCTTTTCGCCTTGATATCAAACAAAATACGTTGTCAACATATTCCCAGACCACTTTCTATTTGGTATAGAAAGATTATAAAGTTCTTCGTCGTACATTTGCACTTTAAATTTCAGAATTATGGAAGCAATAGCCATCGGTTGCGATCACGCAGGATTCGAGTACAAAGAGTTAGTAAAAGCTCACTTGATAGAACGCAACGTGGAAGTCTTAGATAAAGGAACATTCTCATCTGATTCTGTGGACTATCCTGATTTTGTGCATCCTGTGGTTAAAGCAGTCAACGATAAAGAAGCGACTAGCGGTATCCTCATCTGTGGGACCGGTAATGGTGTCGCCATGACTGCAAATAAGTATCAGGACATTCGTGCTGGGATCTGTTGGTCAAAAGAAATTGCAGAACTGATTCGTTTACATAATGACGCAAACATCGTCTGCATTCCTGCACGATTTGTAAGTAGCCATATGATGACGGACATTGTAGATACATTTATTGACACTTCTTTTGAAGGTGGACGTCATAAAAGAAGAGTAGATAAAATATGTGTGTGCTAATACACACTTAAACCGAAATTATCTTATGAAAAATTTAATCGCGTTTTTATTCTGTGTATTCAGCAGTACTTGCGTATCGGGTCAATACATCAGTTCAGTATACGAGCCAGATACGTTACAAGAAGTCAATATAGACAGTTCAGATGCTGGTTTTCAGATTGCGCAAAAAATTAAGGCAGATGACTTCAAAAAACATTTATATGTGTTGGCTTCTGATTCATATGAAGGAAGAGAAGCGGGACATCCAGGTATTGAAAAAGCTGCCAACTACATTGAAGGTCATCTTGACGCTTTAGGTTATCCTAAAATTGGTGTGGAGAACAGTTATCATCAAAATATTGGATTTCGATTTTCATCATGGAAAACGAATGAAATGTTTGTCAATGGCAATCGATACAAGCACCTCTGGGATTATCTTTCATTCCAGAATAGAAATTCTGCGCTTCCAGCTTTTACGACAGATGAAGTGGTGTTTTTAGGTTATGGAATTGACGATTCAGAATATTCTGATTACAAAAAAAATAAGGTGAAAGATAAAGTGATTTTGATTTACAATGGAGAGCCGATTGATAAAAATGGTAAGTCACAAGTAACTGAATCTGCAACACTATCGGATTGGGATATTGATAAAAAATTGAGAACTGCAAAAAAGTATGGTGTAAAACTAGTCCTGATCATAGAAGAAGACATTAAAAAAGTCTTGATGGAAAATCGTCGATTGGTACTTGGCAATACGACCACATTAATTACAGAAGAAAACACGATCAATCCATACGCTAATAGCATCCACATTTCAACAACTATTGCCAATGAATTGATCGGTGATAAATTGAAAAAAGTGACCAAGTCTCGCGACAGAAGCCGCAAAAAAGGTAAAGCCCGTGACATCAAATTAAAGACGTCACTCAATGTCAATCAAGACATCCAACAAAGAGAGTTACTTGGTAAAAATATAATGGCCTACCTAGAAGGTACGGACAAAAAAGACGAATTGGTCATTGTAACTGCTCATTATGACCACGTCGGTAAAAAAGGTGATGTCGTCTATAATGGGGCAGATGACAATGGCTCAGGTACAACTGCTTTGTTGGAGATGACTGATGCTTATATGATTGCCAAAAAGAATGGTAAGTCTCCAAGAAGAAGCATCTTGTTTATGTGGGTAACTGCTGAAGAGAAAGGCTTACTTGGTTCTCAATTTTATGCGGAAAACCCAGTCTTTCCTCTAGAAACGACTGTTGCCAATGTCAACGTTGATATGATTGGCCGGTCGGACGAAAAGTATCAAGGGCGTAGTGATTATATCTATGTTATTGGTTCTGACAGATTGAGTACAGATTTACACAAAATCAATGAGTCTGTCAATGAAGATTATAGCAGAGTAACAATGGATTATACATTCAATAGTGAATCAGATCCTAATCGGTTTTATTACAGATCTGACCATTATAACTTTGCCAAAAAAGGTATACCCGCCATCTTCTTTTTCAGTGGCGTACATGAGGATTATCACCAACCAGGTGACACCCCAGATAAAATCGATTATGTCAAATCAGAACGAATTGCAAGGCACATTTCTCAACTCGTATGGGAATTAGCAAATCTAGAAGATAGGATCGAAGTGGATGGAGAAATTAAATAATTCCTTTATACAATGCCAAAGGCAATCTAAACATTAGCCCTTCGTTAGTTGTTGTATTGAACTAAAATATAACATATTATGAAGCTTATACAATCATTTTTTATTCTTGCAGTTACCGTATTTTTCTTGTCTTCGTGTGGAGGCGATGGTGGTCTGGAATTGACATTAATTTCTCCTAGTGATGGGTCTACTTTTACTGGAGGCGAGACAATCATTATTGAGGGTACAGTCAGTGATGACGTCCTCGTATCTAGCATCATTGTCAGTGCTGATGGTTTGATCAACCCACGAACAGAACCAGGAAATGGTACAGCAATTTTACCATTTGGTTTTTCAATTGTATTGGAACCTGGCATAGCCGCTATTGAAACAGAATTGGTTGTATCTGCACTAGACAACGAGGGAAATACTGTAGAAGAATCACGATCGATTACCATACAATAAAGAAATTTAAGTCCTATACCTTACTGGTTATTTTAAAAGCTAGATGACCAGTAAGGTATGGTTTACTTTGATGTTTCAAACCAACGCTTCTCCGCTAATTATACTGAACAACATTCCTTTCAAACAAAAAGTACATTGTCTTAATTAATGTAAGTTCATAAAGGGCTTCACTATTACCGTGTTTCATCTAGGATTCGTTAAATTCGTAGACTTAATCTAAGTTATGATAAAATATATCTACAGCAGTCTACTCGTAATATTCTTAGCTTCCTTTCTGTTAGCACAAGAAGATACCCTGATGACAAAATCAGGAAGTTATGCTGCCTTAAAATTCAGAAATGTTGGTCCTGCTATTACTTCAGGTCGAATTGCAGATATCGTCGTTCATCCAGAAAACAACAATGTCATGTACATTGCTGTCGGATCTGGAAATGTATGGAAAACAGAAAATGCAGGCACAACTTGGAAACCAATATTCGAAAAAGAAGGGAGCTACTCTATCGGTTGCATTACCATGGACCCAAATAATGATAAAACACTATGGTTAGGCACAGGTGAGAATGTCGGAGGTCGACACGTCGGCTTTGGAGATGGGATTTACAAAAGTACCGATGGCGGAAACAGCTGGACAAATATGGGCTTGAAAAAGTCAGAGCACATCTCTAGGATCATTGTCCATCCAGAAAATTCAGAAGTAATCATGGTTGCTGCTCAAGGACCTCTTTGGTCAAAGGGAGGTGAACGCGGATTTTACAAATCAATCGATGGAGGTAAAACTTGGAATCACACGTTGGGCGATCAAGAATGGACAGGTGTGACAGAAATAGTGATGGATCCAACCAATCCTGACATCATCTATGCTGCTACTTGGCAAAGACAAAGAACAGTCGCTGCTTATATGGGCGGAGGACCATTATCAAGCATTTATAAAAGTTCAGACGGCGGAGAAACTTGGAACAAAATTGCAAAAGGCTTACCAACATCCAATTTAGGAAAGACAGGTTTGGCGATTTCTCCATTCAACAATGAAGTCATTTATGCAGCAATTGAAACCGATAGGAAAACGGGCGGTTTTTATATCTCAAGAGATGCTGGTGCAAGTTGGACGCGACAATCAGATATGGTCTCAGGTGGTACAGGCCCTCACTACTATCAAGAATTGTACGCAGATCCACATCAAGAAGGACGATTATATCTGATGAACAATAATGTGCTGATTACCAATGATCACGGTAAAACCTACGAGCGCATGAATGAAGAAAACAAACACGTCGACAGCCACGCCATTGCTTGGAGAAAAAATGACCCGAATTATTTAATCATTGGTACTGATGGTGGATTGTACGAATCTTTTGATAAAACGAAAACATGGAAGTATACGCAGAATCTTCCACTGACACAATATTACAAAGTCGCTGTTGACGATGCTGAACCATTTTACAATATTTATGGCGGTACTCAGGACAATGGATCTCATGGTGGACCGTCTCGAACGATGTATCAAGATGGCATTCGCAACAGACATTGGAAAGTTGTCCTTGGCGCTGACGGTCATCAATCCGCAACAGAGCCTGGCAACCCAAACATTACCTATGGAGAATTCCAAGAAGGTTTCCTGTGGCGTATAGATCATAAGACTGGTGAGCAAGTCTACATCCGCCCAGAAGCTGGAGCTAATGAACCTTACGAGCGGTTCAATTGGGATGCTCCAATATTAGTCAGTGCACACGATCCGAAACGACTTTACTTCGCTTCTCAACGTGTGTGGCGTTCTGATAATCGTGGCGATGATTGGACAGCATTGAGTGCAGACATCACAAAAAATGAGAACAGATTTGAGTTGCCAATCATGGGTAAAAAACAAAGCTGGGATAATGCATGGGATGTTGATGCGATGTCAAATTACAATACCATTACCTCTTTAGGTGAGTCTCCTATAAATGAGAATATACTTTATGCAGGTACTGACGATGGCATTATACAAGTGACAGATGATGGTGGAAACAATTGGAGAAAAATAGATTTCAGTCGAATAGCAGGCTTACCAGCAACTGCATTTGTGAATGATATACGTGCAGATTTATATAATGAGAATGTAGTGTATGCTGCTTTTGATAATCACAAATATGGAGACTTCAAACCTTATCTATTAAAGAGTATTGACAAAGGCAACACTTGGAAAAAGATAACTGGTGATCTCCCAGATAGACTTCTCGTGTGGCGACTAGTCCAAGATCATGTCGATCCAGACTTACTGTTTATCGCTACAGAATTTGGCATTTATTTTACCAATAATGGTGGAACCAATTGGATCAAAATGGGAGGTGGATTACCTACAATTTCTTTCAGAGACATCACTATACAGCGTAGAGAAAATGACTTAGTCGCTGCATCTTTTGGCAGAGGCTTTTATGTGCTTGATGATTACACTGCATTGAGAAATGTAGACAAAAAATCGCTTGCTGGTAAAGAAGGTCATTTGTATGATACTAGACCAGCTCTTTGGTATGCACCTAGACAAGGTATGTATGCGCAAGGTGATAATGATTACAAAGCTCCTAACCCAGAATATGGCGCAAGCTTTACTTATTACTTAAGAGAAGGATTGACAGAATCTCAACAGAAAAAGAGAAAAGAAGCAGAGAAAAAACTGTCTAAAGCCAATCAAAATGTTCCGTTTCCAGGATGGGATGAATTGGATGAAGAAGTGGATGAAGAAAAGAATGGTATCTACTTAGTCATCAAAGATATGACTGGTAAAATTCTAAATAAAGTAAAAGGTACTGCAACTAAAGGCTTAAATAGAACAAGCTGGAATCTTCAACTGGCTTCTAATGACCCGATTAAATTAGATTCAAAACCACAGCAACAAGGTTGGTTTGGTGGTGGTGGTTATAAAGTGACACCTGGTAGTTATACTGTCTCTTTAATAAAAGTCGACACTGGTACGGAAACTTTATTGGATGGTCCTAAAGAGTTCGAAGTGAAGTCATTGATGGAGCCAACAATCAAAGGTGCTAGTTATGATAAAATCGCCGCCTTCAGAGATGATTTCCAAATCTTTAAAAATGATTTAGCTGAAGCAAATACTAAATTATCCAAGGCGAAAAAATATTCAACAGCATTAATGAAAGCGTATGAGCGTGCTGATGAACAACCAGTTGAATTATTAGAAGACATTTATGCATTCAGAAGTGATGTAAGAGCAATAGATAAAAAAATGACTGGAAGTAAAAGTCGAAGGGAAGTTGGGGAGAAAAACAATCCTGTGCCTGGAGATGCAAATTTACTTGGTTGGGTCGCATTGGGTGGTACCTATGGACCAACGGGCAATCACCTAAAATCATTCAAGCGAGCTAAAGATCAATTGGCTACACTATCGACGGAGTTAGATAGTATTTACGATAGAGTCAGTGGTTTAAAAACTCAATTGAAAGCAGTAGGAGCGCCGTTGATTCAGGAGTAAATAAAATATTAAAAACATGATTATCAGGAAACTCTATCACTGAGATAAACTTGCCTACTTAAGTTCTTACATAGTATAAAATGTTGATTATCGTCAAATCGTCATCAAGTAAAAGATGAACTATTACTTTAAGTTACAATACAGTAGATTGCGACGTTGGTCTGTATTAATGGGCATTAAGTCTGGTTTATTGCTAATCCTGTTGTTGCTTATCTTTATTCTATTATCTGAATTTATTTTTTATAAAACAGAGTATGCAAAATGGATTTATGCCATCTTTTTGATTTCGCTGACACTAAAATTATGTGAGACAAAAAGAAATGATATTCTTATTTCTACCTTTTCGAGTAAAGACTATGTTTCCATTAGAATAATTGAAAACAACGCATTAGCTATTCCATTTATAATCTATTTATTTATTAATGCCGAAATCCTAATAGCAGCAATACTTTTACCAATGGCTGTTTTGTTAGCATTTTATAAAAATAAAAATCTTATTAGCAAAACAATATTCACACCATTCAAAAGATATCCATTTGAGTTTATTGTCGGTTTCCGAAAGACCTTTTGGGTATTTGGTTTAGCATACTTTTTAATTTATAAAGCAATAGTTGTTGACAATTATAATTTGGGTCTTTTCGGTCTCTTATTAATTTTTCTTACCTGCATGTATTATTATCAAAAAGTGGAGCACGAATATTTTGTTTGGATATTCTCATCTGGGACAAAGGAATTTTTATGGGGAAAATTAGTAGCCTCTATAATTTGTGTCACTATTTTATCAATCCTAGCATTAATTGGAATGCTAATTTGTTTTAGCCAGAATTGGTTAATTACGATTTTGGTATATTTGGTCGGATATGTATTTCTTGGCTCTATGATCTTAGCAAAATATTCAGCATATCCATACGAAATGAATCTGCCACAAGGAATCTTTTATGCATTTTCGCTTTTCTTACCTCCTTTATTAATAATTTCTATTTTGATATTCTATGCTCAATCAAAGAGAAAATTAGACCCTATACTAGAATGTTAGAAGTAAAGAACCTAAGCAAAAATTACGGCAATAATAAGGCACTAGATAACATAAATCTTCGCTTTGAATCAGGTCAAATTTATGGGATAGTGGGTGAGAATGGTGCTGGTAAAACTACTTTATTTAGATGTATCACAGGTTTGGAAACCTATCAAGGAGATATCTTATCGCCCTACCAATCTATTAAAAATCACATTGGATATTTGGAAACAAATCCCATATTTATGTCTTACATCACTGGATGGGAATATCTAAAACTTATTTGTATTGCAAAGAAGTTCGATACTGAAAACTTTGATG